>LULJ01000012.1_pt1 | contig 80592 bp, 80 predicted proteins | sample 728171 | NCBI WGS metagenome assembly LULJ01 (sample SAMN03860292, study PRJNA289734) | marine metagenome | biome: seawater column; feature: ocean; material: water; isolation source: Red Sea water column Station 169 - depth 25m | place: Saudi Arabia: Red Sea | collected 2011-10-15 | depth 25 m
TCCCGACGGGCTCTACTGGTTGCTGACGCCGCAGCTGCGGACGCCGACGCAGTTCTACTGCGACATGACGACCGACGGTGGTGGCTGGGTCCTGGTGGGTCGTGGTCGTGACGGGTGGAGCTGGGACGGTGACGCGCAAGGCACGACCGCGCAGGTCGCCTCGCCGATCAACGGCCAGGCCGCGTTCTCGCCGCGCAAGCTGTCCGCGGCGACCATCGACGCGCTGCTCGGCGGTCATCGGGTCGACCAGCTCACGGACGGGGTGCGTCTGCGTCGCGCGAAGGACGCAGGCGGCACGGCGTGGCAGGAGGTGCGGTGGCGGCTGCGGTCGATGGCGTCGTGGTCGTGGGCGTTCGGCGCCGGCCACCCGCTGACCGGCTCCTCCTTCGACGGGGTCCAGTTCTCGGGGCAGACCACTCGCGACGCCGGCACGACGTCGACGGCCGCGGCCGAGCGGCTGCGCCGCGTGTGGACCTTCGAGTCCGCCGACAACGGCTGGGTGCGCGGCTTCGGCTACGGGAGCGCGGTGACGGGCTCGACCTCCTCCAGCAGCGCGCTCTACGCGACCCGCTCGGGCTACGCGACGCCGTTCACGCAGGTCTTCGTGCGTCCGCGACTGCGCCAGGCCGACCTGTCGTTCGCGGCGGTGCCCGACAGCGGGACGGCGGCGGTCACGGCGCTGCCCGTGGCCCGCAGCAGGTCGCTGCCGCAGTCGTGGGGCGTGACGGGCACGGGTGCGGGGGGCACGGGCGAGCTGGCCACGGAGGTGCAGGCCTTCGCCCAGGTCGGCGACGTCATGTACGTGGGCGGCAACTTCACCACCGTGCGCAACCAGGACGGGTCGCGCAAGGTCGCCCAGGCGTACCTCGCCGCGTTCCGGGCCTCGACGGGGGAGTGGATCTCCTCGTTCAGGCCGAAGCTGGACGGCCAGGTGCGCGCGTTGAAGGCGCTGCCCGACGGCCGGCTCGCGCTCGGTGGCGACTTCACGCGCGTCGACGGCCAGCGTCGCTCCAGCCTGGCCGTCCTCACCGCGAAGCGGACCCTCGACCGCACGTGGACCACGGGCGTCGAGCGACGCGGCGGCGACCGTCGCGCCTCGGTGCGCACGCTCGACGTCGCCGGCGGCCGGCTCTACCTCGGCGGACGCTTCTCGCACGTCGTGCGTGGCACGGGTGCCGCGGCGCTGCCGTACGCCGCACGGGTCGTGCTGCCGAGCGGACGCGGCGACAGCCAGTGGCAGCCGCACCTGAACGGCACCGTGGCCGACCTCGACGTTTCCACCGATAGTCGGCGCGTCTACCTGGCCGGCTACATGACGCGCAAGGGCGGCGCGACCGTGCGCAACGCGGTGGCGGTCACGACCTCGGCGGCGCGGCTCGTCTCACCGGCGTGGAGCCCGACGTTCAGCACCAAGCGCTCCGCGACCTACCAGCAGGCGGTCCAGCAGGTCGGGTCGCTCGTGTGGCTCGGCGGCTCGCAGCACAGCATGTTCGCCTACGACGCCCGCACGCTCGCACTGCGCAGCCCCAGCATCACCAAGGCCGGTGGCGACCTGCAGGCGATCGGCAGCGACGGCCGGGTGGTCTACGGCGGGTGCCACTGCGGCGACTGGGTGTTCGAGGGCACGACGAGCTGGGACTCGTGGTCCACCGGCCAGAACCCGGTGCCCTGGCGCCAGGCGGGCAAGATCTCGCTGCTCGGGGCGTGGGACGCGGCGTCGGGTGCGTTCGTGAGCACGTTCGCCCCGCAGTGGAAGTCGCGCGGCGGCTACGGCGTCTGGGCCGTCGAGGTGGCCAAGGACGGCACCCTCTGGGCCGGTGGCTCCATCCAGACGAGCATCCGCGAGGGCGGCTCCAACCAGTTCTCCGGCGGCTTCGCGCGGTTCGCGGCCCGGCCCTCCCGGGCCCCGGCAGCCCCCACGGCGGCGGCGGTGTCGCTGCAGGGCTCGACGGCCACGGTCTCGTGGTCGGCCTCGGCGGGCGACGGCGTCCGGTACGAGGTCCTGCGGGGCGACCGGGTCGTGGCCGTCTCCTGGGCGACGTCGGTGCGCGTGCCCGACTCGGGCCCCGACGACCGGTTCTTCGTGCGTGCGAGCGACGGCCAGGGCAACTGGTCGGCCTCCACCCGCGTGGTACGCGCCGTCCGGTCCTGACCCGTCCTGTCCTGACCCGACCTGCCCGGCACGGCGTGTGAGGCGACCCACCGCCGCCGGTGGGCACTGCCGCGTCATGAGGCCGGCTCCGCCCACTCTCCCTCCCCGTGAGCCCCTGGCCCACGTCCCTCTCGTCCCCTTCGATCCCGCGAGGACAGTCGTGCACCTCAAGACCTCCCTGACGGCCCTGGTCGTCTCCGCCACCACCGTCGCGAGCCTGGCGGGGGTGCCGTCGGCGGCAAGCGCGGCGCAGGTGGTGCCCGACGGGTCGAGCGCCGCATCGGCGGCGGCGTCGTGCTGGGAGGTCAAGCAGGTGGCTCCGTCGTCTCCCGACGGGCTCTACTGGTTGCTGACGCCGCAGCTGCGGACGCCGACGCAGTTCTCCCTCCGCTCGCTCGCCTCGTGGTCGTGGGCGTTCGGCGCCGGCCACCCGCTCACCGGCTCCTCCTTCGACGGGGTCCGGTTCTCGGGCCAGACCACGCTCGACTTCGGCACGAACGACGGCGGTCGCCAGAACTTCCGCCGGGTCTGGACGAACGAGTACAGCGGGAACGGCTGGGTCCGCGGCTTCAACTACAACTCCGCGGTCCAGGGCACTACCGACGCCTCGAGCTACCTGTACTCCAAGGGCACGGGCGACGCCACGCCGTTCACGCAGGTCTACCTGCGGCCCCGGCTGCGTCAGGCCGACCTGTCGTTCGCCGCGGTGCCCGACAGCGGGACGGCAGCCGTCACCGCGCTTCCCGTCGCTCGCAGCGGCTCCCTGGCCCAGCCGTGGGGCGTCACCGGGACCGGCGCGGCCGGCACCGGCGAGCTCGCCACCGAGGTGCAGGCCTTCGCCCAGATCGGCAACGTCATGTACGTGGGCGGCAACTTCACCACCGTCCGCAACCAGGACGGGTCCCAGAGCGTGGCGCAGTCCTACCTCGCCGCGTTCGACGTCTCGACGGGCGCATGGATCTCCTCCTTCCGGCCGACGTTCGACAACCAGGTGCGCGCGCTGAAGGCGCTCCCGGACGGCCGGCTCGCCGTCGGCGGCGACTTCACCAGCGTCAACGGCCAGCGACGCACCGGCCTCGCCGTGCTCGACACCGCCGGCACGCTCTCCCCGTCCTGGAGCACCGTCGTCGAGAACCGTGGCAGCTCGGGCAAGGTCAGCGTGCGCAGCCTCGACGTGTCCGACGGGCGGCTCTACGTCGGCGGCAGCTTCACGCACCTCGTCAAGGGCACGTCGTCGTGGTTCGCGCGCAACGCCGGACGCATCACCCTGTCGACCGGGAACGGCGACGGGCAGTGGAACCCCAACCTCAACGGCGCGGTCGCGTCGCTCGACGTCGACGACGACGGCAGCCGCGTCTACCTCGCCGGGTACATGACCGCCTCGGGCTCCACGGCCGTCAAGAACGGTGTCGCGATCAGCACCGCGGCCGGGGCGCCCGTCACCGACCCGGCGTGGAACCCCACCTTCAGCACGTCCGGAGCCACGTACCAGCAGGCCGTCGAGCAGGTCGGCTCGAAGGTGTGGCTGGGTGGATCGCAGCACAGCATGTTCTCCTACGACCGCTCCACCCTGGCGCTGCAGGACACGAGCATCACGAAGTCCGGCGGCGACCTGCAGGCGATCGGGAGCAACGGCCGGGTGGTCTACGGCGGGTGCCACTGCGGCGACTGGGTGTTCGAGGGCACGACGAGCTGGGACACCTGGGGCGTGGGGCAGAACCCCGTCCCCTGGCGCCAGGCCGGCAAGATCTCCCTGCTCGGGGCGTGGGACGCCGCGTCGGGTGCGTTCGTGAGCACGTTCGCCCCGCAGTGGAAGTCGCGCGGCGGCTACGGCGTCTGGGCCGTCGAGGTGGCCAGCGACGGCACCCTCTGGGCCGGCGGGTCGATCCAGACGAGCGTCCGCGAGAACGGCTCCAACCAGTTCTCCGGCGGGTTCGCGCGGTTCGCGCAGCGACCGTCGACGGCGCCTGCAGCACCGTCGGGCCCGGCGGTCTCGCTGGAGGGCTCGACGGCCACGGTCTCGTGGTCGCCGTCCTCCACCGCCGGGGTGCGCTATGAGGTCCTGCGCGACGACCGCGTGGTCGCCGTGACGTCGTCGACGTCCGTCCAGGTGCCCGGCTCCGACGTCGACGACCGGTTCTTCGTCCGCGCAAGCGACGGTCAGGGCAACTGGTCCGCCTCGACGTCGGTCGTGCGTCCGACGGTGAGCAGCACCGTGCTCCCCGCGGGGGCCACGTGGGCCTACTGGTTCGACGACGCGAACGCCGTCGACCCGGCCTGGACTAGCGACGGCTTCGACAGCTCCGGCTGGCGGCGCGGAGCCGCGCCGCTCGGCTGGGGCGGGAGCTCGATCGCGACCGACGTCGACGTGCCCGCGGGCACCCGGCGGGCGGTCACCGCCTACTACCGGACCGGCTTCGACCTCGCCGACGTCGACGCGTTCACCCGCTACGTGCTCACCACCCGCGCCGACGACGGCGTGCTCGTGCGCGTGAACGGGGTCGAGGTGGCGCGCGTCAACCTGCCCAGCGGGTCACTCACGTCGACCACCTACGCCACGTCGGCGCCCAGCACCACGGCGGCGACGGCCTCGCCCGTGCGCGTCGACCTGCCGTCGTCGGCGCTGCGCGACGGGACCAACGTCGTCACCGCCGAGGTTCACTCCAACTACCGGTCCACGCCGAACGCGAGCCTCGACGCGTCCGTCGTGGCGTCGCGCTGAGGTCCGCGCCGTGACCGCCCTCGACGTCCGCACCTCCTGGGACCACCTTGCCGCGGCCCAGAAGGACGGTGCCGGCGTGCCCTTCTACATGCGGGTGGTCAACCGCAGGCTCGGCCGCGGGGTCGCGGCCCTCGCGCACCGCGTCGGCGCCACGCCCGACCAGGTCACCGCCGTGAGCGCAGGCCTCGTGGTCGCCGCCCTCCTTGTGCTGGTGGCGGCTCCGCCCGCGCTCCTGCCGGCCGTGGCGGTGGTGGTGCTGCTGCAGGCCGCGTTCGCCTTCGACGCCGCCGACGGCCAGCTGGCGCGGCTGCGTGGCGGCGGGTCGCGGGCGGGGGAGTGGCTCGACCACACCGTCGACGCCGCCCGCACCCTTGCCGTCCACCTCGTGGTGGCCGTGGCGCTCCTGCGGCACACCGACCTCGACCCCGCGTGGGCCCTGCTGCCGCTCGGCTACGCGTTCGTCGCGTCGGTGCGGTTCTTCGCGCAGATCCTGGCCGAGCAGCTCGTGCCCGACCGCGGGGCACGCGCCGCGGCCGCGGGACGCTGGTCGTCGGTGGTGCAGCTCCCCGCCGACGTCGGCGTGCAGAACCTCGTGTTCCTGCTGTGGCCGGTCACCCCCCTCTTCCTGCTCGGCTACGGCCTCCTGGCCGCGGCCAACCTCCTGCTGATGGTCATGACGTTGCAGCGGCGCCTGCGGGCGCTGCGGGCGCTGTGACCAGCGCGGCGGCCCCGCCCGTCGACGGAGCGGCCGGCGCCGCACCGAGCAGCCTTCCCGACGCCGTCCCCGCGCCGCGGCTGCCGCCCGACCCGCTCCCTGCCTGGCCGCTGCTGACCATGCTCTGGGGGTTCCCCGTCATGTGGCTGCTCGGCGTCACCGTCGTGCCCGGAGCCGTCACCCTGGCGCTCGTCATGCTCGGGTTCCTGCTGGCGCGCCGGTGCGCGATCTGGGTCCCCGGCGTCGGCGCGATCGTCGGGCTCTGCCTCTGGATGCTCGCGTCGTCGGTCATGATCGACACCGGACCGCGCCTGCTCGGCTTCGCGTTCCGCCTCGCGATCATGGCCTTCGTCGCGATCGCCTTCGTCTACGCCGTCGCGGCGCGCACGCGGCTCACCCGGGCCAGGATCGTCCACGGACTGACGTTCCTGTGGTTCTTCGTCATCGTCGGCGGGCTGCTCGGCATGCTGCTGCCCGAGACCCGCCTCACGACGCCGGTGGGGATGCTGCTGCCCGGGTCGATCGCCGAGAACTCCTACGTCCGCGACCTCTTCTTCCCGCCGTTCGCCGAGGTGCAGCACCCGTGGGGCGCCCCCGAGGCCTTCGTCCGCCCGTCCGCGCCGTTCCCGTACGCGAACAGCTGGGGCGTCGCGATCCTCGTCCTCACCCCGGTCGCGCTGGCCTGCTTCCTCTCCACCCGGTCGTTGCTGCTGCGCGCCGCGATCCTCGTGGGCGCGGGCGTCATGGTCGTGCCGGCCATGGCGACGTCGAACCGCGGCATGTTCGCGGCCCTCGCGCTCGCCGGGGCCTACGTGCTCGTCCGGTACGCCCTGCGCGACCGCGCGGCTCCCGTGGTCGCCCTGGCCGTGCTCGGGCTGCTCACCGGCACGGTGCTGATGTGGCAGGGCCTCCTCACGCAGTTCGAGGTCCGGCAGGAGTACGGCCAGTCCAACGGTGCCCGGTTCACCCTGTACGCCGAGACCATCCAGCGGACGCTGCAGTCTCCGCTGCTCGGCTTCGGGGCCCCTCGCCCGTCGGCCGAGCAGGCGCTCTCGGTCGGCACCCAGGGATACGTGTGGACCCTCATGTTCAGCTTCGGCTTCGTCGGGCTCGGCTTGTTCCTGCTGTTCCTCTGGGGCTCGACGTGGCGCACCCGCGCCTGCCGCGACGACGTCGACGTGGCCCTGCACGCGACTCTCGTCGTCTCGAGCCTGGCCATCGTCGTCTACGGCCTCGACATCGTGCAGCTGCTCGCCATCGCCCTCGTCGCCGCCGTCCTGCTGCGTCGGCGCTACGGTCTCGACGCCGATGACTGAGGCGGTGGCAGGGCCGACGACGGCGGGAGCGCGCTCGGGCCTCGGCGCGGCCGCCGTCGCCAACCTGGTGGGTGGCGCGCTCGGCGCCGTCGTCAACCTCGTGCTCGCCGCCCTCGTCGGCCGCCACCTCGGCGTCGAGGGCTCGGGCGTGTACTTCCTGGTGGTCGCGGTGTTCGTCGTGGTGGCCAACACGGCCGAGCTCGGCGCCGACACCGGACTCGTCCGGTTCGTCGCGGCGACCCGGGCCCGGGGTCGAGCCGAGGACACCGGTTGGGTGGTACGCACCGCCGTCGGACCCGTGCTGGTCGGCGGTGCGCTCGTCGTGCTCGTGGGGGTCCCCCTCGCGCTCGCGACCGCGCCCGACGGCCTGGCCCCCGCGGTGGTCGTCGCCGCTGTCCCGCTCGCCGTCCTGGCCTCGCTGACCGCCCTCGCCCTCGGGGTCTCCCGCGGTGCCGGCGACACGCTGACCTACCCGCTGCTGCAGAACGTCCTGCTGCCCGCCGGTCGCGTGGTCGCGGTCGGGGTCGCCGTCCTGGCCGGGTGGGGAGTCAGCGAGGTTGTGGCGGCGTGGTTGCTGCCGGTGCCGCTCGTGCTCGTGGTCGCCATCGCGCTCGCCCTGCGGCACGTCCCACGCACGCGGACCCCGCGCCGCGCCTACCCGGGCTTTTGGGGATTCAGCGCGGCACGGGGGGCCACAGCGTGCGTCGAGGTCGTCCTCGAGTGGGCCGACGTCGTGGTCGTCGGCGTGCTCGCGTCGCCGGCCGAGGCCGGCGTGTACGCCGTGGTCACGCGCTGCGCCCGTGCGGGCGAGGTCGTGCAGCAGGCGGCGCGCATCGCCGTCGGGCCGGCGATCAGCAGCGCGTCGGCCCGCGGCGACACGGCGCTCGTGGGACGTCTGTACGGCGTCGTCACCGCCGCCATGGTGTGGGCGGCCTGGCCGTTCTACGCCGTGCTGGCGGTGTTCGCCGAGCCCGTGCTCTCGATCTTCGGCCCCGACTTCACCTCGGGCGCGACGTCGCTGCGCGTCCTCGCGGTTGCGATGGCGGTGGCCACCGCCGCGGGCGCCGTCCAGAGCGTGCTGCTCATGGCCGGGCGCAGCAGCTGGCAGCTCGCCGACAAGACCGGGGCGCTCGTGCTCGACCTCCTCCTGCTGGCGCTGCTCGTCCCGCACTGGGGCATCGAGGGCGCGGCCGTCGCCTGGGCGGCGACCATCGTCGTCGACACCCTCGTCGTGGGCTACCAGGTGCAGGTGTTGATGGGCGTGCGCCCGCCGTGGCGACCGATCCTCTGGGCGGCCGCCCTGCCCGTCGTGCTCGTCCTCGTCCCGAGCGCGCTCGCGCTGCTGCTGTGGGGCACGTCGTGGACGGTGGCCGTCACCACGACCGCCGTGGTCGCCATCGTCCACGTCGTCGTGGGCGTCGTGGCGCGCGAGCGGCTCGGCCTCGTCGCTTTGGCCAGGCTCCGGGCCGTCTGACCCACCGGGCCCGGGCCGCTCCCGGGTGCTGCTCAGCGGCGCGGGAGCAGGACCGTCAGGGCGACGTCGACGCCCTGCACGGCCAGCAGGCTGCGCACGCGACGTGCCGCGACCGCGTCGTCGTCGACCGACCGCGCCAGCACCACGTGGTCGACACGGGTGCCAAGGGTCGCGACGAGGGCGTCGGAGGCCAGCGCGGAGGAGTCGACGACCACGAGCTCGCCCGTCCAGGTCGCCTTCTTGCGGTCCGTGGGCCAGCCGCGCGCGATCTTGCTCTCGAGCAGGGCCGACGCGTCGACGTGCCGCACGGGCAGGCCGCGGCGGCGCAGCGCCTCGGCCAGGCCCTCTCCCGACTGGGTGCCGACGGACCCGTCGACGAGGAGCGTCACGGGACCGTTGGCCGGCGCGGTCGCCGGGAGGTCGAGCATGAGCGCGGCGACGTCCCAGGTGTCCTCCGGGCTGGCGTCGGCCGTGCCGTCGAGCACCGCCGAGCCCTGCCCCGTCCCGAGGTCCTGCGGGCTGGCGATGACGCCGGGATCCGGCGCGCGGTCCCGACGGGTCAGCGCGACCGGGACGGCCACGAGGAGGCCGAGCGCGAGGCCGGCCACGCCGAGCGGCAGCACGCCGAGCGACGACGGCGCGGACGGGGTGGCCGGTGCGCCGAGCACCCGGCCCGGCGACGTGTCGACCGTCGCCAGCTCCGCGGCGCGGGTGCCCAGCGTCTTCGCCTCGGTGAGGATCGACTCACGGGCGGGGGAGTCCTTCGGGTAGCGGTCGGCCGAGTCCTCGAGCATGTCGATGCGGTCCCAGGTGGCCTCCTGCAGCTCCTGCACCGTCGTGGCCGCGGCCTCGCCGCGCACGGTGAGGAACGCCTCGGCCACCGCACGCGACCCGGCCGCCGCTGTCCGCGGCGTCGACGCCGTGTAGGCGATGTCGAGGACGGCCGTGTCGGGCGGGTTCGTCACCGACACCCCCCTCCTCAGGGCACCCGCCGAGGTGTCGAGGTCGTCGGCGGCAGCCGTCAGCACGTCGCCGGACGTCACCAGCTGGGCGTCGGTCGCGACGTCGAGCGTCGGGCTCGACCCGCTGGAGGGGCTGACGTCGACCGGCACGACCCGCACCGACGTGGTGGCGGTGTACGTCACGGGCAGCAGCACCCAGGCGAGGACGCCGAGCAGGACGCCGACCACCGCACCCAGCGCGAGCACGCGCCAGCGTCGGCGCAGGGTGCCGGCGAGCTCACTGAGCTGGGCGGGCTGAGGTGGTGCGGACTGCATGCAGGAGCTCCTCGGGTACGGGACGTCATGCACTGGGAGCGACGACGGCCTCGTTCATGACGCCGCGGGCGGGCGTCCGTGCCTGTGAGTTGAGCCATTGACCCGCTGTCTCACCCGGTTACTATGGCCGAGTTGCAACTGCCTGTGTCACGAACGCGGGCAGTCCCGGCCGGAGACCGTCACCACGGTGGAGGGCGGGGAACGATCCAGGGGAAAGTTCAGATGTCCATCGATGAATCGCGCATGTCTGCGCGCGCGTCCGGCGTAGAGCTGGACGACGCGCACCTGCTGTCCCTCGCGCGGGACGGCGACGACGACGCCTATGCCGAGCTGTTCCGTCGGTACCGGCCCGTGGCCCTGCGCCTCGCCCGGCGCCTCGGCGCACCGACCGAGGCCGAGGACACCGTGTCCGAGGCGTTCGCCCAGGTGCTCGGCCAGCTCCGCCGCGGTCTCGGTCCCGAGCGTGCCTTCCGCGCGTACGTGCTGACCTCGGTCCGCCACGAGGCCGCCCGACGGGGACGGCTGCGCCAGCGCGTCCAGCCGACGGACGACCTCGCGACGATCGACACCGCGGTGCCGTTCGGGCACGGACAGCTCGACACGTTCGAGCGCGACCTCGTCCGGTCCGCCTTCGCGTCGCTGCCCGAGCGCTGGCGCACGGTGCTCTGGTACCTCGACGTCGAAGGACTCAAGCCGCACGAGGTCAGCGACCGGCTCGGTCTCACGGCCAACGGCGTCTCCGCGCTCGTGTACCGCGCCCGCGCCGGGCTCCGCGAGGCCTACCTCGCGCAGCACGTCGCCGCCGACGGCGTCGAGGCCAGCGACGAGTGCCGTCAGCTGCGTCCCCGGCTCGCGTCGCTCGTGCGGCGCACCGTCGGCATGCGCGAGCAGAAGCGCATCCACGTCCACCTCGAGGCTTGCCCGTCCTGCATGGCCAGCTACCTCGAGCTCGAGGACGTCAACGCCCGCGTCGTGGCCCCGCAGCAGGCCGTCGCCGGCGTCCGCGCCTGACGTCCGCAGGCCACCGGGTGCGTCGCAGGGTCCTGCTCGTCGTGGTGCTGCTCGCCCTCGTGGCGGGTCTGCTCGTGACGGTGCGGCTGGTCGGGCCGGGAGGCGACCGTGCCGACGCACCGACCGCCGACGCGGTGCCCTGCCGGACCGGCGACGTCGACCGGCTCGACCTCTCCGACCCTGCGCAGGGTCGGCTCGCGTGGCACGACGAGTTCTCCGGCGCCCGCGTCGACCCCGACCGCTGGACGGTCCGCGACGACACGACGCTGTCCTTCGACCAGGCCCGCATCCGGGCCGACGCCGTCGAGGTGCGCGGCGGGCGCCTGCGCATCACCGCCCGGTCCGACCCGGCCGGCGACACCTCCGGCGAGCGTCCCGTCAGCACGGGCTACCTCGACACGATCGGCCACTTCGCCCAGCAGCACGGACGGTGGGAGGTGCGGGCTCGGCTCCCCGTCGAGCCCGGCCGCTCGCGGGCGCTCTGGCCGGCCTTCTGGCTGCGGGCCTCCGACCTGCCCGGCGAGATCGACGTCGTCGAGGCGTGGGGCACCCCCACCTCCCGGCAGCGGAGCGCGATGTCCGAGCAGTACGCCTGGACCGTCCACGAGGACACCACCGCCCCTCCCGGGTACCGGCGGGTCGGCGGCTGGGGGCGGGCCGCGGAGCCGCTCGCCGACGGCTTCCACACCTACGCGGTCGACTGGACGCCCGGCTGCCTGCGGTTCTCGCTCGACGGCCGCACGACGGGCTTCGTCGACCTCGACCGCGAGCCGCGCCTGCGCCGAGCGCTCGACGGTCCGGTCGACATCCGGCTCAACCTGCAGGTCGGCAGCAGCTACTGGGGCCGCCTCGATCCCGAGCGCCCGGGCACCACCGGGCTCCCGGCCACCTTCGAGATCGACCACGTCCGGGTCTTCCGTCCTCGTCCCGCCCGGGACTGAAGTCCTGACTTCGCGTTCGTGACCTGAGACACGCCCGAATCGGCCTCGTCCTGCGTCACGCGCCCACGCTCCTCCGCTCTCCAGGCATGCACGAACGTCCAGGGGATCGGAGAACCGGTGAGCATCACGCGCACGACCTACGGGGTGGGATACGCCAGCGGCGTGTTCGACATGTTCCACGTCGGCCACCTCAACCTGCTGCGCCGGGCACGGCACCGCTGCCGCCACCTCGTGGTCGGCGTCGCGAGCGACGAGTACGTCGAGATCCTCAAGGGTCGCCAGCCCGTCGTGCCGTGCGACGAGCGCATCGACATCATCTCCGCGCTCGGCATCGTCGACGAGGTGGTCATCGACCGCTCCGAGGACAAGCGCATGGTGTGGGAGCAGCGACCCTTCGACGTGATCTTCAAGGGCGACGACTGGCAGGGCACGCCGAAGGGCTACCGGCTCGAGCGCACGATGGGCGAGATCGGCGTCGACGTCGTCTACTACCCGTACACGCGGCAGACGTCGAGCACCATGCTGCGCGCCCACCTCACCGGTGCCGAGCTGGAGGGGCTCGCGTGAGGGTCGACAGCGCGGTCGAGGTGCTCGACGCCGCCACGACCCCGTACGCACCGCCCGTCACCGTCGTCGTGCCCACCCACGACCGCCCGACGCTGATGGCCGAGGCCGTGCGCAGCGTCCTGCTGCAGGAGTACGCCGGACCGGTCGAGGTCGTCGTGGTCTTCGACGCCTGCGAGCCGGTGCTGCCCGACGTCGCGCTGCTGCCGGGCCAGAGCCTGCGCGCCGTGGTCAACGACCGCGTCCGCGGCCTCGCCGGCGCCCGCAACACCGGCATCCTGGTCGCCAGCCACCCGTTCGTCGCCTTCCTGGACGACGACGACACCTGGCTACCGGGCAAGCTGGCCGCCCAGATGCCGCTCTTTCGCGACCACCCGGACGCCCGGCTGGTGGCCACCGCGATGCAGGTCGACGACGGCGAGCGCCTCACCGACCGGCTCGTCCCCGCCGACGTCGTCTCGCACGCCGAGCTCGTGCGCGAGCGGTTCGGGGGCCTGCACTCCAGCAGCTTCGTGTTCCGGCGCGACGCGCTCGTCGACGAGATCGGCATGATCGACGAGGACCTCCCGCGTGGCTACGCCGAGGACACCGACGTGCTCCTGGCGGCGTCGCGGCTCGCGCCCGTGCGACTCGTGAACGAGCCCCTCGTACGGGTGCGCTGGCAGGGCCAGTCCTACTTCTTCGGGCGCTGGGCCGACTACGCCGCCGCGCTCACCTACCTCCTCCACAAGCACCCGCAGTTCGCCGACGACGACGCCGCGCACGCGCGGATGCTCTCGCAGATCGCGTTCGGCGAGGTCTCCTCCGGTCAGCGTCGGGCCGGCCGCCGGCACGCCCGGCAGGCCCTGGCGCTGCGACCCACCACCCTGCGCGCCTGGCTGGCGCTCGCCGTCGGTCTGCGTCTGCTGACGCCCGGCGCCGTCGTCACCGTCGCGCGACGCTTCGGAAAGGGCATCTGACATGCGCATCCTCATCGCCTGCTCCTCCGGCGGACACCTCGCCCAGGCCCTCGCCCTCGAGCCCTGGTGGGGCGAGCACGAGCGGCTCTGGGTCACCGGGCCCACCGAGGACGCCCGGCTGAAGTTGCGCGACGAGCGCGTCATCGAGTGCGCGTGGCCGACGCAGCGCAACCTGCCGAACCTCGCCCGCAACATGGTGCTGGCCCGCCGGGTCATCGACGAGTGGCGTCCCGACGTGGTCTTCAGCACCGGCGCCGCCGTCGCCGTGCCGTTCCTGCGCCAGGCGCGCCGGGTCGGCGCCCGGTCGATCTTCCTGGAGACGATCGACCGCATCGACAAGCCGTCGCTGACCGGTCGGCTGGTGTACCCGTTCGTCGACGAGTACCTGACGCAGTGGGACCAGCTCACCGAGAAGCTGCCGCGCGCGCAGACCGTCGGCCTGGTGCTGTGACCGAGCCGCTCAGCGTCGTCGCGAGCGTCGGCACCTACCACCACCCGTTCGACCGCTTCGTCGACTGGCTGGAGCCGTGGGCCGACGCGCAGGAGGCCGCCGTGGTCTTCCAGCACGGCTCGACCCGACCGCTGGGCAGGGCCGACAACCGCACCATGATGGCGCCCGACGAGCTGCTCGAGCACTACCGGCGCGCCGACGTCGTGGTGCTCCAGGGCGGTGCCGGCGGCGTCATGGACGCACGCCGCGCCGGTCGCATCCCGATCGTCGTGCCCCGCGTGCCGGTCGACGACGAGGTCGTCGACGACCACCAGGTCGTGCTCAGCCGACGGCTGGCCGAGATGGGGCTCGTGCACGTCGCGGAGTCGCGCGAGCAGCTGCACCGGCTGCTCGACGAGGTGGCCGCCGGCACGCTGCGCACCCGGTCGGAGGAGCTGCAGCCGACTGCCGGCGTCCTCGAGGCCACCCGGCTGCTCGGCGACCTGCCCGAGGCGCGCCGTGACGCCGAGGGGCGCACGCGCCTGGGCGTCCCGCGCAGCACCCGGGCCCCCGCAGGTGAGGAGTTCCTCGCCGCCCGCGCCCAACGTCGTCGCAGCGGCATGGTCCGGGCCGTCGCCGACGCCGTGCGGCAGGGACTGGTCGGCTACCTCCTGACCTTCACGACGGCCCTCGCGCTCGCCGTCCACTTCGGGCTGGACGGCGACGTCGGCCGCGCCGTCGTGGCCGGCGTCGGGGCGTGGCTCGTCTACAGCTGGCTCGCGCAGCCCGCGGCCGAGCGCGCCAGCTCGCTCACCCCGGTCGTCCGCCTGCTCGGCATCGTCGGCGCGGCGGTCGTGGCCGGTCTGCTGCTCGGCGTCCAGAGCACGCCCGACCTGCGTCGCGGCCTGCTCGCGGTGCTGGCCGCCGCCCTCGTCTTCGTCGGCTACGGCGTCGCGCACCGTGTCGTCCGGCGTCGCACGCCCACGGTCCTGGTGGGCGAGGAGCGTCGGGTCCGCCGGCTGACGGACCACTGGGCCGGCCGGCGCGACGTCGACGTCGTGGCCTCGTGCGTCTGGCGCGGCGATGCGGAGTCCGTGCCCCTCGGCTCGCCGGGGTCGCTGTCGCGGATCGTGCCCGACGTCATGGCGACCGTCTACCGCCAGCGCGCCCGGTCCGTCGTCATCGCCTCCGACCACGCGCTCACCACGCCCGCGCTGCGCCACCTGGCCTGGGCGCTGCAGCGCGCCGACGTCGAGTGCCTGGTGCTCGCCGACATGGAGGACCACGTCGAGTACATGCGTCCGCGCATGGTGGCCGACCAGCTGGCGCTGACCATGCGGCCTCCCAACGAGCACCTGGTGTCGGTCGCGGTCAAGTCAGTCGTCGACCGCACGGCCGCGCTCGTCGGCCTGGTGGTCCTGTCGCCGGTGATGCTCGCCGTTGCCCTCGCAGTGCGGCTCACGTCGGCCGGACCGGTGATCTTCCGCCAGGAGCGCACCGGACGCGACGGGACAACGTTCACGATGCTGAAGTTCCGCACCATGGTCGTCGACGCCGAGGAGCGGCTCGATGAGCTCGTCGTCCGCAACGAGGGTGCCGGCCCCCTGTTCAAGCTCGACGACGACCCCCGGGTCACGCCCGTCGGACGCGTCCTGCGTCGCACGTCGCTCGACGAGCTCCCGCAGCTGGTCAACGTGCTGCTCGGCCACATGTCGCTCGTCGGCCCTCGGCCCGCCCTGCCGCGCGAGACGGCCCAGTACAGCCAGTGGGTCTGGCGACGGCTGCACGTGCGCCCCGGACTCACCGGCCTGTGGCAGGTCAGCGGTCGTTCGCAGCTGAGCTGGGAGGAGTCGATCCGGCTCGACCTGCAGTACGTCAACACCTGGAGCCTGCGCCTCGACGCCCGGATCCTGCTGCGCACCGTGCGCGCCGTGCTCGTACGTGACGGCGCTCTCTGAACCCGCCACGCGGTGTCACCCACTGTTACTGTGACGTTTCCTGACGTGACGAGACCGAGGAGCCGCCGGACCGCATGAGTGACATCGCCTACAAGCTGAGGGTCCTGCGACAGATCGGCCTCCTCAAGGTCCAGCCGCCCCACCGGCTCCTCAAGGCGGGCATCAAGCTCGCCACCTGGGGCCCCGGCTTCCCGTCGGCTGTGGCCGCCGCGGCCGCCCGCTTCCCGAACCAGACCGCGATCATCGACGACGCCGGCGAGATCACGTGGGCCGAGCTGCGCGACGAGATCAACCAGACGACGGCCGCGCTCAAGGCCCGCGGCGTGCAGGTCGGCGACGCGGTCGCGCTCATGGGACGCAACCACCGCTGGATGGTGGTCTCGATGGTCTCGATCATGCAGATCGGCGCGAAGGTGCTGCTGCTCAACACGATGGCCAGCGCCTCCCAGCTCGGCGAGCTCACGCGACGCGAGGGCGCCAAGTTCGCCATCGTCGACCAGGAGTTCCTCAAGGTCACGTCCGAGATCGACCGCGACCTCGTCGTCGTGGCGTGGGCCGACGACGACTCCCACGGCCTGCCGACCCTGTCGGGCCTCGCCGAGGGGCAGCCGACCGACGACCACAAGAAGCCGTCCAAGCCGGGCGGCATCGTCATCTTCACCTCCGGCACCACCGGGCTGCCGAAGGGCGCGAACCGCAAGGAGCCGGAGAACCTCGACCCGCTCCTCACCTTCTTCGGGTCCATCCCGTACCACGGCAACTCCACGGTCGTGCTGGCCGCGCCGCTGTTCCACTCGTGGGGCCTCATCAACTTCGGGTTCGGCCTCTCGACCGTCCCGACCTACGTCCTGCGCCGCAAGTTCGATCCCGCGCAGGTCCTCGAGGACATCGACCGGTACAAGGCCGAGGTGCTCGTCGTCGTGCCGCTGATGATGCAGCGTCTGGTGAACCTCGACCGCGAGGTGGCCGACCGCTACGACGTCTCCAGCCTGCGCATCACCGCCTCGAGCGGCTCGGCGCTCGCCGGTGACCTGGCGATCGACTTCATGGACCGCTTCACCGACTCGGTCTACAACTTCTACGGCGCCACCGAGACCGGCTGGGTGTCCATCGCCTCGCCGGAGGACCTGCGCGCGGCACCCGGCACCGCGGGTCGCGTGCCGTGGCGCACGGTCGCGAAGATCCTCGACACCGACGGCAACGAGCTGCCGCCGGGCGAGACGGGCGTCATCTACGTCGGCAACGAGATGCAGTTCGGCGGCTACACCGACGGCAACACCAAGGACTTCCGCGACGGGCTCATGCACACGGGCGACCTCGGCTACTTCGACGAGGACGGTCGCCTGTTCGTGGCCGGCCGCGACGACGACATGATCATCTCCGGCGGCGAGAACGTGTTCCCCCGCGAGCTGGAGGACGCGCTCATCGGCCACCCGTCCATCACCGACGTCGTGGTCGTCGGCGTGCCCGACCCCGACTGGGGCCACTGCCTCGCCGCCTACGTGGTGGTGAAGGACGGCGCGTCGCTCGACGAGGACGAGGTCGTCTCCTACGCCAAGGAGCGGGTCGCCCGCTTCGCCGTGCCGCGTCGGACCAAGTTCCTCGACGAGCTGCCCCGCAACCCCACGGGCAAGGTCATGAAGCGCGAGCTCCCCGAGTTCGACTGACCCCGAGGGCGCTCCGCGCCCGAGCGGGTCAGTCGGGTCGAGTGGTGCACGCCGAAGGCGTCCCGCTGTATCGAGACCTGGCAAGCGTCCAGGCCCCGGTGCCTCCACCTGCCCCGCGCCGAGCCGTTGCCGGGTGGTCTCGATACGCAGGGACCTCGCAAGCTCGTCCCTGCTACTCGACCAGCGGAACGTTTCGCTGGTCGAGTAGCGCGGAGCCGCGAGGGACGAGCGTGCTCCGGGCGTATCGAGACCACTCCACGCAGGCGCTGGGGGTTGGCCCGAGCTGGGCTGTTGCCGGGTGGTCTCGATACGTCAGGACTTCGCAAGCTCGTCCTGACTACTCGACCAGCGGCGGGTTCCGCTGGTCGAGTAGCGCGGAGCCGCGAGGGACGAGCGTGCTCCGTGCGTATCGACACCACTCTGGGCTGTCGCTGGGGGTTGGCCCGCGCTGAGCCGTTCGCGGGTGGTCTCGATACGGCGACGCGGCGTTCGTTCCTCACGCGCGGCGCCTGCTCGACCAGCGGAGCTGGACGCTGGTCAGGGGTGGGTCATGCTCATGACGTCGAGGGCGGCGTCGAGCTCGGCCTCGGTCAGGTCGCCGCGCTCGACGTAGCCGTCCTCGACCACGACCTCGCGGATCGTCTTGCGCTCCTTGACGGCCTTCTTCGCGACCTTCGCGGCGTTCTCGTAGCCGATGTGGCGGTTGAGGGGCGTCACGACCGAGGGGCTCGACTCCGCCAGCTCGAGGCAGCGCTCGACGTTGGCCGTGATGCCGTCGACGCACCGGTCGGCGAGCACGCGCGACGTGTTGCCGAGCAGCCGGATCGACTCGAGGACGTTGCGGCCGATGACGGGCAGCTGCACGTTCAGCTCGAACGACCCCGACGCGCCGGCGTAGGTGATGGTCGCGTCATTGCCGATGACCTGCGCGCAGACCATGAGCGTCGCCTCCGGCAGGACGGGGTTCACCTTGCCGGGCATGATGCTCGACCCGGGCTGCAGGTCGGGCAGGTTGATCTCGCCCAGGCCGGTGCGCGGGCCCGAGCCCATCCAGCGCAGGTCGTTGCAGATCTTCGTGAGGCTGACCGCGACCGTGCGCAGCGCGCCGGACAGCTCGACGATCCCGTCGCGCGCGCCCTGCGCCTCGAAGTGGTCGGTGGCCTCGGTGATCGGCAGGCCGGTGTCGGCGGCGAGGATCTCGATGACGCGCTGGGGGAAGCCGGCGGGGGTGTTGATGCCGGTGCCGACGGCGGTGCCGCCCAGCGGGACCTCGGCGGCCGACGGCAGCGCACGCTCGACGCGGGCGATGCCCTTGCGCACCTGCGCGGCGTAGCCGGCGAACTCCTGGCCGAGCGTCACGGGCGTGGCGTCCATGAGGTGCGTGCGACCCGACTTGACGACCTCGGCGAGCTCCTCGGCCTTGCGCTCGAGCGACTGCGCGAGGTGGTCGAGGTCGGGCAGCAGCTGGTTGACGGTCGACGCCGTCGCGGCCACGTGGATCGACGTCGGGAAGACGTCGTTGCTCGACTGCGACGCGTTGACGTGGTCGTTCGGGTGCACGTCGCGACCGAGCGAGCGGGTCGCGAGCGTGGCGATGACCTCGTTGGTGTTCATGTTGCTCGACGTGCCGGAGCCGGTCTGGAAGACGTCGATGGGGAAGTGCGCGTCGTGGGCGCCGCTGGCCACCTCCTGCGCGGCCGCGACGATCGCGTCCGCGAGGTCGCCGTCGAGGATGCCGAGCTCGGCGTTCGCCCGGGCGCACGCGGCCTTGATCTGCGCGAGCGCCTTGATCTGGGCCGGCTCGATCGGGGTGCCGGAGATCGGGAAGTTCTCGACCGCGCGCTGCGTCTGGGCCCGCCAGAGAGCGTCGGCGGGGACCCTCACCTCACCCATGGTGTCGTGCTCGATGCGCCAGGCCGTGTCGTTCTCGCTCATGCCCCCACGCTAGCGCGAGCCGTCCGGACGGCGACCCGGACGTCGCGAAGGGGTGGGAGGGCGCGGGGGAGGCGGGTTACTGGGCCGAGCGCACCCGCAGGCCCGTGACGGGCACGGTCACCGTCCCCGACGGGTCGGTGAAGAAGTCGTTGCCCTTGTCGTCGACGACGATGAAGGCCGGGAAGTCCTCGACCTCGATCTTCCAGACCGCCTCCATGCCGAGCTCGGGGTACTCGATGACCTCCTGGCTGCGGATGCAGTCCTGCGCGAGCCGGGCGGCGGGTCCGCCGATGGAACCCAGGTAGAAGCCGCCGTAGGCGTCGCAGGCCTCGGTCACCTGCTTGCTGCGATTGCCCTTGGCGAGCATGACCAGCGACCCGCCTGCCTCCTGGAAGCGTCGCACGTAGGAGTCCATGCGGCCTGCGGTGGTGGGGCCGAACGAGCCCGACGCCATGCCCTCGGGCGTCTTGGCCGGTCCGGCGTAGTAGACGGGGTGGTCCTTGAGGTACTGCGGCATCGGCTCGCCGGCCTCGAGCCTGCGACAGCTGCGCCCGGATCTCGTCCATCGGCCGGGTCAGGTCGACCTGCACGACCTCGCCGCCACTGATGTCCTCGGCCGTGCCGGCGTCGGGCATGTACTGCGCGGGGTCGGTCTCGAGCTGCTCGAGGAAGACGCCCTCGGGCGTGATCTTCGCCCGCGCCTGGCGGTCGGCCGAGCACGAGACCGCGATCGCCACCGGGCACGACGCGCCGTGACGCGGCAGGCGCACGACGCGGACGTCGTGGCAGAAGTACTTGCCGCCGAACTGGGCGCCGATGCCGAAGGACTGGGTGAGCTCGAAGACCTGCTGCTCGAGCTCGACGTCGCGGAACCCGTGCGCGCTCATCGAGCCTTCCGTGGGCAGCTCGTCGAGGTAGTGCGCGGAGGCGTACTTGGCCGTCTTGAGGGCGAACTCCGCCGACGTCCCGCCGATCACGACGGCCAGGTGGTACGGCGGGCAGGCCGCGGTGCCGAGGCTCTTGATCTTCTCGTCGAGGAACTCCAGGAGCCGTGTGGGGTTCAGGATCGCCTTCGTCTCCTGGAACAGGAAGGACTTGTTGGCCGAGCCGCCGCCCTTGGCCATGAAGAGGAACGAGTACTCCGGGGTGGGCTTGGTGCCGGGGGAGGAGTAGAGCTCGATCTGCGCCGGCAGGTTGGTGCCGGTGTTCTTCTCCTCGTAGGTGGTGAGGGGTGCGAGCTGGCTGTACCGCAAGTTGAGCTGCGTGTACGCGTCGTGCACACCGCGACTGATGGCCTCGGCGTCGTCGGCGCCCGTGAGCACGCCCTCGGACTTCTTGCCCATGACGATCGCGGTGCCGGTGTCCTGGCACATCGGCAGCACGCCGCCGGCGGAGATGTTGACGTTCTTCAGCAGGTCGAGCGCCACGAAGCGATCGTTGCCCGACGCCTCGGGATCGTCGATGATCTTCCGCAGCTGCGCGAGGTGCGCGGGCCGCAGGTAGTGGCTGATGTCGTGCATCGCCTCGGCCGTGAGCCGGCGCAGCGCCTCGGGCTCCACGTGCAGGAACGTGCGGGTGCTGCCGTCGGGGAGCACGACCTCGGAGGTCGAGACGCCCTCGGTCGTGACGAGGCGGTACGGGGTCTCGTCAGGACCCGTCGGGAGCAGGTCGGAGTACAGGAAGTCTGCGTCGGCCACGGGCAGACGATAGCGTCCGCGCTCAGCGCGCGCGGCCGGTCAGCACCCAGTAGTGCTCGGAGCGTCCCTGGAGGTCGACGGGGACGGCGACCGCCCGGACGTCGTCGAGCAGGGCCGCGAGCCGTGCGCGCAGGGGGGCAGAGTCGGCCATCGACCAGACGGCCAGGGTCCCGCCGGGCCGCAGCACGCGGGCGGCGTCGGCGAGACCGTCGGCCGCGTACACGGCGGCGTTCGTCTCGTGCACGAGGAAGTCGGGACCGTTGTCGACGTCGAGCAGGACGGCGTCGAGGCACGCGTCGGGCTGTGCGGCGACGACGTCGCGCACGTCGCCGACCGCGACGGTGCAGCGTGGGTCGTCGAGGACGGCCGGGCCGGCCCCGGCGCCTGCGCGCACGGCCGCGACGACGCCGGCGTGCAGCTCGGCGACCACCAGACGCTCGACGTCGCCGGCCAGGAGCGTCTGGGCCGTGTAGCCGAGGCCGAGCCCGCCGACGAGCACCTCGCGGGCGCCGACGTCGAGCACGAGCTCGGCGAGCAGTCGTTCGCTGGACGTCTCGACGTCGTCCATGACGAACACGCCGTTGACCCGCAGCTCCGTGGCGCCGTCGGCCCGGACCCGCACCACGACCTCGGCTGCTTCGTCCACGCCCGCACCCTAGCGCCCGAGCTTCACCACGTTTCGGTACGTGATCGCCCGTTCCGGGCGGCGGCGAGGGCGATGACGTACCGAAACGTCGGGGGAGGGGCCTAGCGTCGGGTCATGGCACACACCCACCACGGCATCGACTACATCGAGATCCCTGCGCCCGACCTCGCCGCCGCGCAGCAGTTCTACGGTGACGCGTTCGGCTGGCGCTTCACCGACTACGGACCCGACTACGTCGGCATCCAGCGCGTCGAGGGGGAGGGCGAGGCGGGCGGGTTCGACCCCACCGGCACGCCGTCGACCACCGGTCCCCTCGTCCAGCTCTGGTCGGCCGACCTCGAGGCGACCCGCGACGCCGTCGTCGAGGCCGGCGGCACGGTCGTCGACGACGTGTTCGCGTTCCCCGGCGGCCGCCGCTTCCACTTCACCGATCCCGCCGGCAACCGGCTCGGTGTCTGGAGCGACGTCTAGTCCGCACGGTGTCCCGCGTCGGGGCCGTGGTCAGGCGTGCTGGGCGCGCTCGACGGTGCGGACGATCGCCTCGACGATCTGGTCGTAGAGCTGGCTCGGGAGGTCGTGGGCCATGCCCTCGATCTCGACGTGCTCGGAGCCCCGCAGCGCCGCGGCCGTCGCCTTCCCGCCGGACCGGTGGACCAGCGGGTCGCGCGTGCCGTGGATGACGGTGGCGGGGACGTCGAGCCTGGCGAGGTCGGCCGTGCGGTCGGGCTGGGTCAGGATCGCCATCACCTGGCGCGTCACCCCGCTCGCCGACCAGCCGCGGTCGTAGGTCTCGTAGGCGCGGTCGCGCGCGAACTCGGGGTCGGTCGGGTAGTCCGGCGACGCGATCATCTGGGTGCCTCGCAGCGAGCGCTCCACGTACTCGTCGCGCGTGTGGCCGGCCTTGCTGAGCAGGGCAGGCAGCAGCTTGGGGTTCTGGTAGCCGACGGTGCGCCGGCCCGTGGTCGACATGATCGACACGAGCGAGCGCACCCGCTCGGGGTGCGCCACCGCCATCGTCTGGGCGATCATGCCGCCCATCGAGACGCCCACGACGTGCGCGGCCTCGACGTCGAGGTGGTCGAGCAGCCCGAAGGCGTCGTCGGCGAGGTCGCCGATCGTGTACGGCGGCGTGGTGAGGCCCACCAGCGCCTTCGCGAGGTCGATCCGGCTCACGCGGTGCTGGCGCAGCTTGGTGGAGCGGCCGGTGTCGCGGTTGTCGTAGCGCACGACGAACAGCCCGTGCGCGACGAGCTGCTCGCAGAACGCGACGTCCCACCATCCCATCGGGCCGCCGAGGCCCATGACCAGCAGCACGGGAGGGTCGGCGGGGTCGCCGAACGTCTCGTAGCAGAGGTCGATGCCCGACGGCAGGTGCGCGAACTGTTCTCCGGAGCCGGCCATGCAGGTGATGGTACGAGGAGTCGGGGGCTGGGGCAGGCCGGACGAGACCGGATACGGTCGTCGACGTGGCCACGCCCGAGGAGATCGTCCGCTTCGACGACGTCGAGCCCCCGCCAGGTGCGTCGCCGTGGGTCGACGGGGCCGGGCCCGGACGCGACGTCGTCGTGGTCGAGCCCGACCCTGCCTGGACCGAGCAGGCTGCCCGGCTCGTCGACACCGTGGGGGCTGCGCTCGGCAGGACCGCCGTGAGCGTCGAGCACGTCGGGTCGACGTCGGTGCCGGGCCTCGCGGCCAAACCGCTGCTCGACCTCCTCCTCGTGGTGCCCGACCCCGACGACGAGGACGCCTACGTGCCGGCGCTGGAGTCGCAGGGCTTCCGGCTCGTGGTCCGTGAGCCGTGGTGGCAGGGCCACCGTCTGCTGCGCCACCACGACCCGCGCACCAACCTGCACGTCTTCCACGCGGACGGCGCGGAGGTCGCGCGCATGCGGATGTTCCGCGACTGGCTGCGCACCCACCCCGACGACCGCGACCTCTACGCCGACGCCAAGCGTGCCGCGTCGGCCGCAGCGAGCGACGCAGGCGAGCACGTCATGCAGTACAACGCCCGCAAGCAGGACGTGGTGCGCGCGATCCACGCCCGCATGTTCGCGGCGCACGGGTACCCCGTCTGACGCCGGCGCTCAGGCAGGTCTGCGGAACAGCGCGGTGAGCAGGAACGCCTCGCCGAAGCGACCCGTGCCCCGCTGCTCGCGCATGGGGCGGACCTCGACGGGCTCGAGGTCGTCGAAGATCCACCGCAGGTCGTCGGCGGTGAACGCGATCCCGCCCTCGAGCCCGCCGCGCAGGTAGAGCTGTTCGTCGGGCGCCCCCGTGCCCATGAAGCCGTCGTGGAAGCACACGACGCCGAACCAGCCGCCGGGAGCGAGCACGCGGTCGAGGAGGCGCCGGTAGGCGACGCGACGGTGGGGCGGCAGGTGGTGCAGGCAGCCGGAGTCGTACACGAGCTCGTAGGGCCCGGCGAGCACGTCGCCGACGCCGCCGAACGCGTCGCCCACGTGGTACCGCGGCGACGCGCTGGCGTGGTCCTCCTGCTCCCGCGCCCACGCGACCGCGGTCGCCGAGAGGTCGACGGCATCGACGGCGGCGCCGACGGACGTCAGGTAGCGGCTGTTGCGGCCCGTCCCGCAGCCGAGGTCGAGGGCGCGTCGGGGCCGCACCTCGCCCGCCTCGACCCAGGCGGCCAGGTTCTCGTCAGGGGCGTCGACGAAGAACGGCACGGGCCGGGACCGGTCGGTGTAGAAGTCGTCCCACCAGGCCGCGCCGGCGCCGTCGGTCCAGCGGTCGGCGGTCGACGTGAACAGGTCGTCCATGAGCGCGAGCACGTCGTCGACACTGCGCACGTGCCGCGCCCGTGGTCGCTCCTGCACCTCGACCCCCGACGTCGGCTCAGCGCTCGTAGTCGATGGCCGAGTAGGCCTTGAGCTTCGTCAGCTGGTGCTCGCTGGTGATCTTGCGGATCGTGCCGCTGCGCGAGCGCATCACGAGCGACTCGGTGAACGCCTTGCCCTTGGCGTAGCGGACGCCGTCGAGCAGCTCGCCGTCGGTGATGCCGGTGGCGACGAAGAAGCAGTCGTCGGCGACGACGAGGTCGTCGGTGAGCAGCACCCGGTCGAGGTCGTGCCCGGCGTCGATGGCGCGCTGGCGCTCGTCGTCGTCGGTGGGCGCGAGCCGACCCTGGATGACACCGCCGATCGCCTTGATGGCGCAGGCCGTGATGATCCCCTCGGGCGTGCCGCCCGTGCCGACGAGCAGGTCGACGCCGGTGTCGGGGCGCGCCGCGACGATGGCACCGGCCACGTCGCCGTCGCTGATGAACTTGATGCGCGCACCCGCGTCGCGGATCTCCTGCACCAGGGCGGCGTGGCGGGGCCGGTCGAGCACGCAGACGGTGACGTCGCTGTTGCTGATGCCCTTGGCCTTGGCGACGAGGGCGATGTTCTTGGACACCGGGAGGCGGATGTCGACCTGGTCGGCGGCCTCCGGGCCGGCCACCAGCTTCTCCATGTAGAAGACGGCCGACGGGTCGTACATGGACCCGCGGGGCGCGACGGCCATGACCGAGATCGCGTTGGGCATGCCCTTCGCGCACAGGGTCGTGCCGTCGATCGGGTCGACCGCCACGTCGCACTCGGCGCCGGAGCCGTCGCCGACCTGCTCGCCGTTGAACAGCATGGGCGCCTCGTCCTTCTCGCCCTCGCCGATGACGACGACGCCGTCCATGGTGACGGTGTTGATGAGGCTCCGCATCGCGTTGACGGCGACGCCGTCGGCGCCGTTCTTGTCGCCGCGCCCGACCCAGCGACCGGCGGCCATGGCACCGGCCTCCGTGACACGGACGAGGTCCAGGGCGAGGTTGCGGTCCGGGGCTTGGGCGGCGGGCTGCAGGCTTTCCACGCTCCGCACCCTACCGGCGTCGGCGCCGGTCAGAGGCCGTGCACCTGCACTTCGCTCGCCTTGACCACCAGGTGGACGCGTCGACCGGGCTCCAGGAGCAGGTCGGCGACGGCGTCGACCGTCACGTCGGCACTGACGACGTCGGTGCGCACGAGTGCTCGCCGACCACGCGGCTCGACGGCCGTGACCGTGGCCGGCCAGACGTTGCGGGGGCTGCCGGCGGGCGCCTCCAGGTGCACGGCGACGGCGGCCGGGTCGAGCACGGCCACCGCGGGCGCCCCGGCCGGGGGCGTGGAGCCGGAGGCGTGGACGACGAGTCCCTCGGGCGTGTGCAGGCCCGGTGACGTCGCCGTGCCGCGCAGCAGGTTGAGCCCGGCGAGCTCGGCGGCGAAGACGCTGCGCGGCTGCTCGAGCACGCGCTGGGTGGGGCCGACGTCGACGACGCGGCCGTGCTCGACGACGGCCAGCGTGTCGGTGAGCAGCAGGGCGTCCAGCACGTCGTGGGTGACGAGCACGGCGGTGCGGCCGGCGTCGCGACGTCGACGCAGCACCTGCGCGAGGATCGTTCGCAGCTGCGGGACGACGGCGGCGTCGAGCGCGGCCATCGGCTCGTCGAGCAGCAGCACGCCAGGATCGGGGGCGAGAGCGCGCGCGAGGGCCACCCGCGCTGCCTGCCCGCCCGACAGCGTGCCGGGCCGCCGGTCGGCGAGGTCGGTGCACCCGAGCTCGGTCAGCCGGTCGTGGGCGATCCTCTCCGCCTCGGCGCGCGAGGCCCCACGGCTGCGCGGCCCGAAGGCGACGTTCGCGACGACGTCGAGGTGGGGGAACAGCAGCGGCTCCTGCGCGAGCAGCCCGACCCCGCGTGCGTGCGGCGGTGTCCACCGACCCGTCGCGGTGTCCACGAGCACGCGACCGTCGACCTCGAGGCGCGCGTGCGGGGGTCGCAGCGTGCCGGCGAGCGCCGCGAGCACGGTCGACTTGCCTGCGCCGTTGGGTCCGACCAGCCCCAGCGTGCTGCCGGCGGCGACGTCGAGCGCGAGGTCGACGTCGCGCTCGGGCACCTGCACGCGCAGCGCGATGCTCATGAGCGACCCTCGCGGCCGCGCACGAGCACGATGACGAGCACGGCCACCACGACGAGCAGCAGGGAGAGCGCGACGGCGGCGTCGGGGTCGGTCTCGCGCTGCAGGTAGATCTCGAGCGGCAGCGTGCGGGTGACGCCCTGCAGGCTGCCCGCGAAGGTGATGGTGGCACCGAACTCCCCGAGCGCCCGCGCGAACGCGAGGACCGCGCCGGACACCAGGCCAGGGAGGACGAGCGGCAGGCTGACCCGGCGCAGCACGGTCGAGGGCCGGGCCCCGAGCGTGGCGGCGACGGTCTCGTAGCGGTGCCCGGCGGTGCGCAGGCTGCCCTCGAGGCTGATCACGAGGAAGGGCAGCGCCACGAACGTCTGGGCGAGGACCACGGCCGTGGTCGAGAACGCGACTTGCACGCCGAGCACCTCGAGGCTCGACCCGAGCAGGCCGCGGCGCCCGAAGGTCGCGAGCAGGGCGATGCCGCCGACGACGGGCGGCAGGACGAGGGGCAGCAGGACGAACGCGCGCAGCAGGGCCTGCCCCGGGAACCGGGTGCGGGCGAGCACGAACGCCATCGGCACGCCCAGCAGCACGCACAGCACGGTGGAGGCCGCGGCGGTGCGCAGGCTGAGCCACAGCGCCGCACGCGACGACTCCGACGTCAGCAGCGCTGGGAGGTCCGACCAGTCGACGCGGGTGAGCAGCGCGACGACGGGCACGACCACGAGCGCGGCACCGAGCGCCGCGGGCAGCCAGACCCACCGGGGGAGGTCCCCGGCCGTGCGCTGGGTGCGTCGGGCCCCCGTGCCCCGCTGCACGTCGGGCGCGAGCGGCGCGCCCCCAGGGCTCACGGTCGGGCGAAGCCGGCCGCGCGCAGCACCTTCTGGCCCTGCGAGCCGGTCACCAGCTCGACCCAGTCGCGGGCCAGGCTGGGCTGCTTGGCGTCCGAGAGCACCGCGATCGGGTAGGTGTTGACGACCTGTGAGGCCTGCGGCACGTCGACGGTCCGGACGTCGTCGCCGGCGCCCTTCGCGTCGGTCACGTAGACGAGCCCGGCGTCGGCCTCGCCCGACGTCACCTTCGTGAGCACGTCGGTGACCGACTGCTCCTCGCTGTCGGGCGCCAGCGTGACGCCGGCGGCGGTGGCGAGCTTCTGCGCGGCGCTGCCGCAGGGCACCTGCGGAGCGCAGACCACGACGTCGAGGTCGGGGTTCGCGAGGTCGTCGAGCGACGTGACGTCGCCCGGGTTGTCCGGAGGCGTGACGATCACGAGCGTGTTCGACGCGAAGTCCTGGGGGTCGCCGGCGACGAGGTCGTCGCCGACGAGCGTGTCCATGTTCTTCTCGTCGGCGGAGGCGAAGACGTCCGCGGGCGCGCCCTCGCTGATCTGCGAGACGAGGTCGGAGGAGCCGCCGAAGCTCAGCTGCACGGTGACGCCCTCGTTCGCGGCCTCGAACTCCTTCGCCAGCTCGGTGAAGGTGCCCTTGAGCGACGCCGCGGCGTAGACGACGAGCGTGCTGTCGACGTCGGCCCGCGGGTCGACGGCGTCGTCGTTGCCGCACGCGGCGAGGGGGAGCAGCAGGGCAGCGGCGGCTGCGGCGGTCGCGAGCCTCTTCATGACGGGACCTCCAGGGAGACGTTGGTGGACTTGACGGTCGCCCAGGCGACGCTGCCGGGCTCGAGCCCGAGCGCGTCGACGGACTCGCGGCTGACGAGGGAGACGACGCGGTACGGACCGCAGACCAGCTCGACCTGCGCCATCACCGTGTCGGTGGTGATACGGGTGACGATCCCGCGCAGCTGGTTGCGGGCGCTCGTGTGCTCGGGTCCGTGGTCGGGCGTGGCCGCGTGCTCGGCGGCGAGACGCGCCAGCTCGGTGCCCTCGATGCCCGCCCGGCCGTCGACGTCGACCGGGCTGAACCGACCCTGCTGCTGCCAGCGACGTAGGGTGTCATCGCTGACGCCGATCAATGCTGCGGCGTCGGAGAGCTTGTGCACGACCATGCTGCGGAGCGTAGCCGCACTCGCGGCGGCGTGCCGACGAACGGGCCGCGTCTGCGGCGAGATCACTTCCTGGAGGACGCATGGCCGGCTCGAGTCGCGGCAACCCGAAGCTCGGCGACATCATCCGGTCGGTCGGCGTGCTCGGTGTCGGCCTGCTCGTCGTCTGGGGGGTGGCGCACCTCTTCTACGGCAACGCGCCGAAGGAGCCGCAGGTGCCGGCGGTCGACTACGCGGCGGTGCTGCCCGGGGCCGAGCGCGAGACGGGCGCCGACCTGCTCGCGCCCACGTCGCTGCCCGAGGGCTGGAAGGTGACGTCGTCGCGGGTGCGTGAGGAGGTGTGGAGCCTCGGCACGCTGACCGACGACCAGCGCTTCATCGGCATCCAGCAGGCGCCGGGCGCCGAGGAGGCCACGGTCGAGGAGCTGGTGCCGGGCAGCGAGCGCGTCGCCGAGGTCGAGATCGGCGACCAGACGTGGACGCGCTGGTCGTCGCCCGACGACGAGACCACGTACTCGCGCGTGGTCCCGGGGCCGCGGGAGGACACGACCGCCGTCGTGACGAGCGACGTCGACCGGACGACGCTCGAGCGCTACGTCGCGTCGCTGTCCTGAGCCTCGTCGTCACCGCGGGCGGCGCGGTCGAGGCGCTCGCGCGCGCCGTCGAGCCAGCGCTGGCACACGGTGGCGAGCTGCTCGCCGCGCTCCCAGAGCGCGAGCGACTCCTCGAGGCCGACGCCGCCGGTTTCGAGGCGCTGCACCACGGACACCAGCTCCTCGCGAGCCTGCTCGTAGGAGAGGTCGAGGGTGGTGTCGGGCTCGGGCTCAGTCGGCATGCGGGGTCTCCTCGGTGCGGTCGGTCGTGACGTGGGCGCTGCCGTCGGCGAGGCGCACCACGAAGGCGGCGGGCACGTCGGCCACGGAGGTGAGCACGTGCCCGTCGGTGGTCTGCGCGACCGCGTAGCCGCGCTCGAGGGTGGCGAGCGGCGACAGCGCCCGCACGCGCGCGAGGTGGTGCCCGACGGTGTCGTGCTCACGGTCGAGCCGGTGCCGCAGGGCGCGGTCGGCGCGCTCGCGCAGGTGGGTGAGCGCGTCGTGCTGCGCGTCCACGAGCACGTGCGGCGCGGCGAGGACGGGGCGTGAGCGCAGCTGCGCCAGTCCGTGCGCCTCGCGGTCGACGAGGGCCGTGACCGCCCGCCGCAGCCGCGATCGCGCGTGGGCGATGCGGTCCTGCTCCTCGGCGGCGTCGGGGACCACGCGCTTGGCGGCGTCGGTGGGCGTGGAGGCGCGGACGTCGGCGACGAGGTCGAGCAGGGGCGTGTCCTGCTCGTGCCCGATGGCGCTGACCACGGGCACCCGGCAGGCGTGCACCGCGCGCACGAGCGACTCGTCGGAGAACGGCAGGAGGTCCTCCAGTGACCCTCCGCCGCGGGCGACGACGAGCACGTCGACCTGGGGCGCGAGCTCCTGCACGGCGGCGACGACGTCGCGCGCCGAGCCGGCCCCCTGCATGAGGGCGTGACGGACGACGAAGCGGACGCCCGGCCACCGCAGGCGCGCGTTCTCGAGCACGTCGCGCTCGGCGGCCGAGGCGCGTCCGGTGACCAGCCCGACGGTGCCGGGCAGGAACGGCAGCGGCTTCTTGAGCCGGACGTCGAAGAGCCCCTCGGCGGCGAGCAGCTGCTTGCGTCGCTCGAGCTGGGCGAGCAGCTCGCCCTCGCCGGCGGGTCGGATCTCGCGCACCTGCAGGGTGAGCGAGCCGTTCGGCTCGTAGAACTCCGGCCGCGCGTGCACGACCACCCGCGCGCCCTCGGTGACGGGCGCCGCGGACGCGTCGAGGACGGACACGTGGCAGGTGGCGCGGATCGAGAGGGTGGCCCGCAGGTCGCGGAGGACGAGGAAGCAGACGCCGGGCCGTCGGGTCAGCTGCGCCACCTCGGCCTCGACCCAGATCGCCCCCAGCCGCCCCACCCACTGCCCGATCAGCGTCGACACCTGCCGCAGGGGCGCGGGGGAGTCCGCCGTCGTGTCGAGCGCCATGCTCCTCAGCCTAGGAGGTGGGAGATTCCCAGGTCGCCCTGGGAATCTCCACCGGGCACGGTTTCCTCAGCGGAGCACGGAATGCTCTCCGTGCTCCGCTGAGATTTCCGTGCCTCGTCCGGGCGGTCGCCAGCGCGCGGGGGTCGCGCCGACGGGCTCGCGGTCTGTCGCCGGTCGGTACGATGCACCTATGACGACCCACGTGGACCTCGGCATGCCCCCCGTCGGTGGGAGCGTGCTCCTCGCCGACCCGCGCGGCTACTGCGCCGGCGTGGACCGCGCGGTCATCACCGTCGAGAAGGCGCTCGACCTCTACGGGGCGCCGGTGTACGTCCGCAAGCAGATCGTGCACAACAAGCACGTCGTCAACACGCTGGCCGAGCGCGGAGCGGTGTTCGTCGAGGAGCTCGACGAGGTGCCCGAGGGCGCCACGGTCGTGTTCTCCGCCCACGGCGTGTCGCCGATGGTGCACGAGCAGGCTGCCGAGCGCGGGCTGAAGACGATCGACGCCACGTGCCCGCTCGTCACCAAGGTCCACCACGAGGCGCGCCGCTTCGCCGCCGAGGACTACCGCATCCTGCTCATCGGGCACGCGGGTCACGAGGAGGTCGAGGGCACGGCGGGTGAGGCGCCCGAGCACATCACCCTCGTCGAGAGCCCGGACGACGTCGACGCCCTGGAGTTCCCCGAGGGCACCCGGCTGTCGTGGCTCTCGCAGACCACCTTGAGCGTCGACGAGACCATGGAGACGGTCCGCCGGCTGCGCGAGAAGTTCCCGCAGCTGGAGGACCCGCCGTCCGACGACATCTGCTACGCCACCCAGAACCGCCAGGTCGCGGTCAAGGAGATCGCGAAGGACGCCGACCTCGTCATCGTCGTCGGGTCCTCGAACTCCTCGAACTCGGTGCGCCTGGTCGAGGTCGCGCTCGAGGCGGGCGCGTCGGCGTCCTACCGCATCGACGACGTCAGCGAGCTCCAGGAGGAGTGGCTCGACGGTGTCGAGACCGTCGGCGTGACGTCGGGAGCCTCGGTGCCCGACGACCTGGTCCAGGACGTCCTCACCTACCTCGCCGAGCACGGCCACCCCGACGCGGCCGCCGTGCGCACCGCCGACGAGACCCTCACCTTCGCCCTCCCGCCCGAGCTGCGCCGCGACATGAAGGCCGCCGGCAAGGTCTGAGACCGACGTGGTGGGCGGATGAGCAGACGGACCAGCACGGCCGCCCTGCTCCTCGCCGGCGACGAGGAGTACTGGCGGGCGTCCGGATGGCACCGCGGCGACGCGCCGGTCCGGTGGGGCTCGGTGTCGAAGGTCCTGACGGCCGGGTTGGCCCACGCGATGGTCGAGCGCGGCACGTGGGCCTGGGACACGAGGGTCGAGGAGGTGCTCGACTCGACGTCGCCGATCACCGTGGCCGAGCTCGTCCGGCATCGGTCGGGGCTGCCGCGCACTGCGCCAGGTCAGCGCCGCGAGCTCCTCGATCCCTACCGGCGGTGGACGCGAGAGCGGTTCGATCACGACGTGCTGCCCGAGCTCGACGCGCTCGTCGACCAGCGTCGTCGGGTGGTGGGCGAGTACTCCAACCTCGGCTACGCGGTGCTGACGCGGATGCTGAAGGAGGTCGGCGGACCGTGGCTGGAGCAGGTGCGGAGCACGCTCGTCGAGCCGGCCGGTCTCGACCCGACCGCGTTCGACGTCGCCCGGAGGACCGGTGAGCGTGACGACGTCGTCGAGGCGCTGAGCATCTGGGGCCGCCCCCTCGACGAGTGGGTGATCGGCGACGGCCCGTTCGTCGGGGCGGCGGGTCTCGTGGCCACCCTCGACGACATGGCGGCGCTCGTGCGGGCCTCGGCCGACGGCGGCCTGCTCGATCCCTCTCGGCAGCCCCACGCATGGCGGGTGGACGACGGCCTGGCCGTCCACCACGGCGCTCTCATGCGCTGCGGTGCGGTGGTGGCGTGGCGTCCCGCCACAGGGATCGTGGGGGTGGCCAGCGCCGTCGGCGGACGGGCGGCCTTCGCCGACCGAAGGGCGGCGGACGTGCTGGACCAGCTGGCGTCCGCAGCGGCGTCTGAGGAGGGGGAGATGTCATGAGCGAGCACCGCATGGCCTGGCTGGTGACCACCGACGACGCGGTGGCGGTCGGCGACCCGTGGCGCGATCACGTGCTGCTCACGACCGAGGGGCTCGTGCACCGACGGCTCGACGTCGATGCCGCGGCGATGGTCGACGAGGCGACGTGGTCGTGGGCCGACGTCACCGACCTGCTCGTGTCCGCGCCGACGAGTCGCACGTCGAAGCCCGGACTCTGGGCCTTTCTCAGGGCTGCGGCAGCTGAGGCCACAGGTTGGGGCAGCACCCTGTCGTCGGTCGAGGTGGCGGCACGCATCGTTCATGCCGATGGCACCGATGCGCTGCTGCTCCTCGACGGCCACACCGGGAGCGGGTACCTCGCCGAGGACCAGGAGGAGGCGCGCGCCATGCTGCGGCGCGTGCTGGAGGACCCCGGCACTATCCCGCAGATTCGGAACCTCATCGCCCATCCTGACGCGTGAGATGGGCGATGAGGTTCCGAAACGGGGCTAGCGGCGGTCGGGTCGCACCACCAGCGCGGTGCCGCCACCGCGACGTTGCGGCTCGGCGACGGCGGTGAGGCGGCCGCGGCGGTCCTGCTCGATCGCGGCCACCGCGCCGATCTCGGCCTGCGAGGTGAACGCGTCGCCCGACGGCGTCAGCTGCTGGCCGAAGGGGGCGAGCAGGCCGCCGTACTGCTCGATGAAGGCCGGCTCGGCCGGCGTGACGGCCGCGTTGCGCTGCGACGCGCGTGGCGCGGCGACGGCCTGCGGCAACGTCATGCCGAGGTCGATGCGGTTGAGCAGCACCTGCAGCACCGTCGTGATGATGGTGGCACCACCGGGCGAGCCGACCACGTACTTCACCCGACCGCGGTCGAGCACGATCGTCGGCGACATCGACGAGCGCGGCCGCTTGCCGGGCTCGATCCGGTTCGGGTCCTTCGGGTCGTACACGGCCGTGAAGTCGGTGAGCTCGTTGTTGAGCAGGAACCCGCGCCCCGGCACCGTGATCGCCGAGCCGCCGGTCTGCTCGATGGTCAACGTGTAGGACGCGGCGTTGCCCCAGCGGTCGACGACCGAGAGGTGGGTGGTGGAGATGTTCTCGGTGTCCGGCTTCTCCTCGGCGGCCCGGGTGGTGCAGGGGTCGCCGTCGAGCGCTCCCGCCGCCACCGGCCGCTGCGCCGCCTGCGTGGGGTCGATGGAGCAGGCCCGCGAGTCGGCGAAGCGCTGGCTGAGCAGGGTGCGGACGGGGACGTCGGGGACGTCGCCCACGTACGCCGCGCGGTCGGCGAACGCCCGCGCCGACGCCTCGAGGAACAGGTGCAGCGACGAGCCGAGGCGGGCGCCGCCGCCCAGGCGGTAGCCCTCGAGGATGTTCAGCGCCTCGCCGACGGCGATGCCGCCCGACGACGACGGGGCCATCCCATACACGTCGAGACCGCGGTACCGCGCGTGCGTCGGCGCCTGACGGTCGACCCGGTACGTCGCGAGGTCACGCTCGGTCAGGGAACCGGGAGGTGCCGGCAGGTCGGACGCGGGGTCCTTCGGTGGCGCCTGGACCGTGCGCGCGACGTCGCGGGCGACGGACCCGGTGTAGAAGGCGCGCGGCCCCTTCGCCGCGATCAGCGACAGCGTGCGGGCCAGCTCGGGGTTGCGGAAGGTGCTGCCGACCTGCGGTGCGTCGCCGCCGGGCAGGAACAGCCGGGCGGTGTCGGGGAAGGCCGCGAACCGGTCCTTGTTGTCGAGCGTCTGGCTGCGGAACGTCCGGTCGACCGTGAACCCCCGCTCGGCGAGCTTGATGGACGGGGCGAGCGCCTGGCGCAACGACCAGCGACCGTGGTCGCGCAGGGCGGCCTCCCAGGTGGCGGGGGTGCCTGGCACGCCGACGGCTACGCCGGAGGAGACGAGATCGGGCGTGAACCGGTACGGCTTGCCGGTGGCCGGGTCGATGAATGCGTCGCGGGTGATGCCGGCGGGCGCGGTCTCGCGACCGTCGATGGTGCTGACCTTCTTGCGCTTGGCGTCGTAGTAGACGAAGTAGCCGCCGCCCCCGATGCCCGCGCTGTACGGCTCCGTCACACCGAGCGCGGACGCGGTGGCGACCGCGGCGTCGGCCGCGTTGCCACCGCGACGCAGCACCTCCAGACCCACCTTCGAGGCCTCCGCGTCGACGGAGGCCACGGCACCGCCGGACCCGTAGGCGGTCGGCGACGCGACAGGTGGTCGCGACGGCCGCGGCCCGGCGTCGGCGGGTGTCGTGGTGGCGACGAGCGCGCTGGCCGCGAGAGCTCCTGCGGCGAGCCCGGTCACGGCGCGGACGGTCGGTCGTGCGGTCATGGTGCGGCCTCTTCCCCCGAGGACGGCCCGGTGCGGGCCCGGTCCGCCCCACGGTAGGCAGCGGGCCCGACGTGGGCAACTGCGGTGCGAGACCCCGTCCCGGCCCTACGCTGAGGGAGACCCCGGGAGGACGCCTTGACCGAGCTGCACCTAACGACCACGCTGGAGCCGCGCGGGCCCGCCGCCGCGATCGTCCTGTCCGACGAGCAGGTCGCCGTGCTCGGTGACGCGAAGGCCTTCCCCGTGGTCGTGACGATCGGCGCCTCGACCGCGCGCCTGCGGCTCGCCCGCATGGGTGGCGAGAACCTCGTGGGCCTCAGCAAGGCGGCGCGCGCCGAGCTCGGTGTGGAGGTGGGGCAGGAGGTCGACGTCGTGCTGCGCCCCGACGACGCGCCGCGCGAGGTCGAGGTGCCTGCGGCCCTGGCCGAGGCGCTCGACGCTGCCGGTCTGCGGGCCGCTTTCGACGCCCTGGCCCCGTCGCGACGCAAGGAGCACGCTCGCAGCGTGGCCGACGCGAAGGGTGACGACACCCGCGCGCGCCGCGTGCAGAAGGTGCTCGACGCCCTCAGCGGCTGAGCATCGCGACGATCGTGAAGCTGGCCGCGAGCCGCTCCGGTCGGTCGGTGAGCCGGTGCTCGCCCGGGAGGTCGGGGTGCGGCGACATGAACCCGGGCAGCGGCACCCAGGGCACGGAGTCGTGCTCGAGGACGGTCTCCAGCGTCATCCCGTGGGCGAGCAGCGCGGTGAGGATCTCGGCGAGGCCGTGCGACCACTCGTGCGACGGCAGCCCCGGCAGCGAGTGGTCGTCGGGGTCGACGTAGGACGCGGTGTCGGTGAAGACCAACGGCCGCACGTGCTCGGCGTACGGGTAGACCATCTCGATCCGCCCGTCGACGACCTCGAGCGTGCCGAGCATCGGGTGGCAGTCGCGGAAGACCAGGCGTCCACCCGGGCGCAGCAGCGCCGCGACGGTGGCCGCCCAGCGGTCGATGCTCGGGAGCCAGCACACGGCGCCGATACCGGTGTAGACGACGTCGAAGGCGCCGCGTCCCAGGACGTCGGGCGCGGCGTGCACGTCGGACTCGACGTAGGTGATCTCGGCACCGACGTCGGCCGCGAGGTGTCGGGCCTCGTCGAGGGAGGCGGGGGAGAGGTCGAGGCCGGTGACGCGTCCGCCGAGCCGGTGCAGGCTGAGGGTGTCGGTGCCGATGTGGCACTGCAGGTGGACGACGTCGAGCCCGGTGATGTCGCCGAGCCGCGGCTGGTCGAAGCGGACGACGTCGCTGATGGCGTGCGGGTCGCGGCGGTACCGGTCGAGGTCGTAGGACGTCGAGGCGGCGTGTCGCGCGGCGCGGCTGTCCCACATGGCTCGGTTGAGCCGCTGGTACTCCTCCACGTCAACGCATCCGGCGGGTGCGGCGGGGGTGGTGCGGGTCGAGGAGGATGCGCGCGACGATGGTCAGCAGCGCGAGCCCGTGGCCCACGAGGAGCGTGACGCCCCGGTCGATCGTGCCGGTGAGCGTGCGACCGAACCAGCCGGTGCCCTCCGGCAGCCCCGCGACCTCGACCGCGTCGGGCGACAGCGCGGCCGCGAGCCCCACGCACACGACCAGCAGGATCGGTGGCAGCACGCCTGCGGGCAGCAGCGAGCGGACGTCGATCGCGAGCGGCACGGTGACCGCGGTGAGCACGAAGCCCACCGAGAACACCGCACCGAGCCGACCGTCGGTGCTGACGTCGAGCAGCGTGACGAGCAGCAGCGCCACGAACGCGAGCAGGATCGTCCGGCGGGCCCCGACGTCGTTGGGGGCCAGCCCGACGCGTGTGGTTGCCACGGTGGCGGCCATGGACCCGACGCTAGGCCATGACGCCGACAGAACCGTGGCAACGCGCTGGAACGGCGGGCGTCAGGCGTGTCCGGGCGAGCCGCCCGCGACGGTGTAGCTCCAGAGCTCGCTGTGCGAGGCGACCGGCTTGGGCTCCTCGCCGCCGGCACGCTCGGACTCCGACCGGTGCCCGTGCGCGAACGCCGGGGACTGCAGCCAGGCCTGGAACGACTCCTCGTCGCGCCAGCGGGTGACGACGAGCCACTGCTCGCGGTCGTCGGTCGGCTTCAGCAGCTCGAAGCCCTCGAAGCCCTCCGACCCGTCCACGGCACCGGCGCGGGCGGCGAACCGGTGCGCCAGCTCGTCGCCGTTCTCGGCGGGGACGGTGATCGCGTTGATCTTGATGACGGTCATGGGCCCATCGTCGCACCGGCGTCCACGCCCGCAGGGCGCGGATAGGCTCGGCGCATGCTTCCCGACCGCGTCGAGACGGAGCGGTTGTTGCTGCGGCCGTACGAGGCCGCGGACGCCCCGCGGGTGCTTGACACCTTGTCGCGGCTCGACGTCATCCGTTGGCTCGACAACCCGCCGTTCGTCCCGATGCCCGACCTCGAGGCAGCGCTGGCCTGGGTCGAGAAGGTGCGCACGAAGGAGGCCGACGACCCGCGGCAGGCCTGGCGTGCGGTCGAGGTGCGCGAGAGCGGCGACGTGGCCGGATGCGTGCTCGTGGCGCGGCTGGAGCGCCTCGAGGGCGGCTTCGTGGGCGAGTACGAGACGGGCTGGCACCTGCACCCCGACAGTGCCGGGCACGGCTACGCGACAGAGGCCGCCGGGGCACTCACCGCCGCCGCCTTCGAGGCCGGCCACGAGGCGCTGACCGTCACCATGTACCCCGACAACGCTCCCTCGCTGGCCGTCGCGCGACGTCTGGGTGCCGACGACCTCGGTGAGCGCGAGGACCCCTGGTACGGCGGGACCAGTCGTCTGCTCCTGCTCCGCCCGGAGCACGTGGTCGAGGGCCCGGCATGAGCGCGAGCCCTGTGCTGCGGACGGGGCGGCTGCTGCTGCGGCCTTTCGAGCCGGACGACGCCGGTGCGCTGTTCGGCTGGTTCTCGCTGCCGGAGGTGGCTCGGTGGAGCGGTACCGGCGAGCCCATGCGCGACGTCGCGGAGGCAGAGGCGCGGATCGCGCGCATGCCGGAACGAGCTGGCTCGCACCCGGCGGCCGGTGTCCTCGCGGTCTGTCGCGACGAGGCGCTGCCCCCGGTGGGCATGGTGATGCTCGTGCCGATCCCCGCCTCGGCGGGCCGGGAGCACGGCGACGGTGCCGGCGACTGGGAGGTCGGCTGGCACCTGCACCCGCGCGCCTGGGGCAGGGGCTACGCGACCGAGGCGGCGTCGGCGCTCCTCGAGCGCGCCGCGTCGGCCGGGCTGCCCCGCGTGGTCGCGGTGACGCATCCGGACAACGCACCCTCGCAGGCGGTCTGCCGCCGGCTCGGCATGAGCGACCTCGGCCTGCGCGACGACTGGTACGACCGCACGCTGCGTGCCTTCGCCCTGCCTCTCCCGGCGGTCGGGACCCTCGCCCCGCACCAGTAGGCTGGTGCCTCGTGGCACTCAGCATCGGCATCGTCGGACTCCCCAACGCGGGCAAGTCGACCCTCTTCAACGCCCTGACCAAGAACGACGTCCTCGCGGCGAACTACCCGTTCGCGACGATCGAGCCGAACGTCGGCGTGGTCGGCGTCCCCGACTCCCGGCTCGACACGCTCGCGGAGATCTTCGGGTCGGCCAAGATCCTGCCCGCGACGGTCCAGTTCGTCGACATCGCCGGCATCGTGCGCGGTGCGTCGGAGGGCGAGGGCATGGGCAACGCGTTCCTGTCGCACATCCGCGAGTCCGACGCGATCTGCCAGGTCACCCGCGTGTTCCGCGACGAGGACGTCACGCACGTCGACGGCAAGGTCGACCCGGGCAGCGACATCGAGACCATCTCGACCGAGCTGATCCTCGCCGACCTGCAGACCGTCGAGAAGGCGGTGCCGCGCCTGGAGAAGGAGTCGCGCAAGGACAAGGAGCTCGTCGCGCAGCTGGAGGAGGCCCGCAAGGCCCAGACCGCGCTGGAGTCGGGCACGGGCGTGCTGAACGCGGGTCTCGACCTCGCGCTGCTGCGTGACCTGCACCTGCTGACCGCGAAGCGGTTCCTGTTCGTGTTCAACTGCGACGCCGACGAGCTGGCCGACGAGGCCCTCAAGCAGAAGATGCGCGACCTCGTCGCCCCCGCCGAGGCCGTGTTCCTCGACGCGAAGAGCGAGGCCGAGCTGGTCGAGCTCGGCGATGACGAGGAGGCCGAGGCGATGCGTGCGGAGATGCTCGCCGAGATGGGCGTCGAGGAGCCGGGCCTCGACGCGCTGGCCCGCGTCGGCTTCGCGACCCTCGGCCTGCAGACCTACCTCACGGCGGGCCCGAAGGAGGCGCGCGCCTGGACGATCAAGCAGGGCGCCACCGCCCCCGAGGCCGCCGGCGTCATCCACACCGACTTCCAGAAGGGCTTCATCAAGGCCGAGATCGTCTCCTTCGACGACCTCGTCGCCGCCGGGTCGATGAACGACGCCAAGGCCGCCGGCAAGGTCCGCATGGAGGGCAAGGACTACGTGATGGCCGACGGCGACGTGGTGGAGTTCCGCTTCAACGTGTGAGCCACGGATGGTCGAGGTCGAGCACGGCTGGCCGGCTCGCGTCGACGGATGGCGGGTCGCGTCTCGCTGCTATCATCGTTGATAGCAGCGAAGGGTAGGTGGTCGCGGTGACCTCGATCGTGGTCCGCGGGCTCGAGGAGTCCGTCAAGAAGCGTCTCGCCGCGCAGGCGCGCGAGAACGGCAGGTCGATGGAGGCCGAGGCGCGCGACATCCTGACGCGCGCGACCCGGCGCCCCCACATCGGGCTCGCGCTACTGCAGGCGGGGCAGGAGGCGGGCGGGTTCGACGACGTCGAGCTGCCGGGCCGCACCGACCAGGCCCGCGCGGCGGACCTCGAGTGATCGTTCTCGACCGCAACGTCGTCTCCGAGGCTCTGCGGCGCCAGCCGGACGAGCGGGTGCTCGCGTGGCTCCAGTCGTTGACCGACGAGGTCGCCATCACGGCGGTCACGCTCGCCGAGCTGCTGGCAGGCGTGCGCAGGCTGCCGGCCGGTCGGCGCCGCACGACGCTCTCGGCCGCGATCGACGCGGCGGTCGCCCCGTACCGGGAGACGCGGGCGATCCTGCCGTTCGACGACGCCGCTGCCGGCGAGTACGCGGAGGTGCTGGCGATGCGCGAGCGCGACGGTCGTCCCATCCACACGGCGGACGCGCAGATCGCCGCGATCTGCCGCGTCTCGAGCGCCACCTGCGCGACGCGGAACGTCGCCGACTTCGACGGCACCGGCATCCGGCTCGTCGACCCCTGGACCGCCTGACGCTGTCGTGCGACGCTCGTCCCCATGAGCCGCCCGCCCGTCCAGGCCGTCCCGATCCTGCGCGTCCTCGACGTCGACGCGTCACTGCCCTGGTGGACGCGGCTCGGGTTCGCGGAGGAGTTCCGCCACGTCTTCGAGCCCGGTCTGCCGCGGTTCGTCGGCGTCGTGCGCGACGGGTGCCGGGTGTACCTGTCCGAGCACACGGGCGACGCGCCCGGGCCGGCGCTGGTCTACCTGTGGGTGCTCGACGTCGACCGGATCGCCGCCGACCTGGGCGCCGACGTCGAGCAGGTGCCGTGGGCGCGGGAGTGCGAGGTCACCGACCCCGACGGCAACCGGGTACGGGTGGCGACGGCGACCTGAGGGGCAGAGATTCTCCCTTCGCGAGGCACGGTCCACGAGAAGGGAGAAGCGCTGCCCACGCAGAAGGAGAATCGTGCGTCACCCGAGGGCGAGCAGGGCGAGCGCCAGACCGACGACCGCGGCGACGGAGCGCACCCCGTCGAAGACCGCGAGCCGCCGCAGGAGCGACGGCGTGGGGCCGGAGGTCCCCAGGCGTCCGTGGGTCGGGGCGGCGACGAGGGCGGTGGTGAGCAGCGCTAGGCCGTGCGCGGCGACGGCCGCCTGCACGAGCGGACGCGGGTCGGTGGCGACCGCCCACCCGCACACCGCGACCAGTGCCGCGTAGAGGGGAACGACGAGCAGCACGATCCGCCGCGAGTGCGCGTCGTGCGCCAGTGTGAACTGGTCGGCGCCCACCGACGCGAGCGCCGGGTAGACCACCACCGACACGGTCAGCTGGAAGGCCGCGTGCGCGGCCCCCACGACGGCCAGGGCGACGACGGCGTCGGGCACGGGTCCTCCAGAGGTCTCGACCCGACGCTAGCCAGGCTCGCCCCGGCGCGCTCGACGAGCGACCTCAGACCTGCGCGGACGCGCGCCGTGCGAGCAGCTGCTCCACCAGGATGTCGCCGTGCCCGGCGTGGCGGGCGAGCTCGGCGATCATGTGGCCGTAGACGTAGCGCAGCGAGACGGGTCCGTCGTACCACGGCCAGGTCTCGTCGAGGTCGTGGGCGGCGGCGACGGCGCGGGAGATGTCGCACGCCTCGTCGAAGTCGGCGCGGACCGATGCGACCGTGTCGTCGTCGGTCAGCACGAAGCTGTCGGCCGGTGCGGCGGGGAGGCCGAGACGCTCGCGCGGGACGCCCGCCACCCGGGAGTGGAACCAGACGCGCTCGACGAACACCGCGTGCTTGACGAGCCCGAGCACCGTGGTCGCCGACGGCACCAGCCGGGTGCGCGCCTCGGTGTCGTCGACCTCGTCGAGCAGCAGCGCGACCTCCGCCCGCTGCACGTCGAGCAGCCCCTCAAGCACGGAACGTTCGTCGGCGGTGTGCAGGCTCATGGCGTCACGGTACGACCGGCGAGGGCTCGACGACCAGGTGCGAGGATGGTCGACGCCATGACGACCGCACCCTCCACCGTCCCCGTCCTCATCCACACCGACGGCGGCTGCAAGCCGAACCCCGGTCCCGGCGGCTGGGGTGCCGTGCTGCGCTACGGCTCGCACGTGCGGGAGATGTGCGGTGGCGAGCGCGAGAGCACGACCAACAACCGCATGGAGCTGATGGCACCGATCATGGCGCTGGAGACGCTCAACCGACCCTCCACGGTGCACCTGTTCACCGACAGCGCCTACGTGCGGGGCGGCATCACGTCGTGGATGACGGGCTGGGAGCGCAACGGGTGGCGCACGTCTACGAAGCAGCCGGTCAAGAACGTCGACCTCTGGAAGCGGCTCAAGCAGGCCTGCGAGCGGCACGAGGTGGAGTGGTTCTGGGTCAAGGGGCACTCGGGCGTGCCCGACAACGAGCTGGCCGACCAGCTCGCGACGCGCGGCCTGCGCGAGGCCATGCGCGTCTGAGGAGGGGCTGCGTCAGCGGCGACGGCCGTTGGCGCGCAGCGCGTCCAACGCCTGCGCACCGACGAACACGTAGAAACCGAGCGTGCTGGCGACGATCGTGCGGGCGGTGGTCATGACTCGACGGTAGGCCGGTTTCGTGACGTGCGCCTCTCGAGCGCCTCGCGACGGGTGGAGCACCCCACGCGACGAGCCCTGCGTCGAGGGCCTCAGTCGTCCTCGGGCGGCCGGGTGAGCCGGATCGAGCGAGGGGATCCGTCGGGGTTGCGCCGCACCTGGCCGTGCCGCAGCTCGTCGTCCTCGTCGGGGGAAGGCATCACGTGGGCAGCACGCTTCTGACGTTCGAGCTCCTCGGCGGCGTCGGCGCGCGACGGGCTGAAGAAGTTGTCCATGACGCCCATGCCGTTGCCCATGGTGCCGAGACCGTCGCGACCGCCGGGCTGGTCGAGGGAGCGCTGGAACAGCCACAGCGCCACGACGAGCGCGACCAGCACGCCCACCCCGAACAGCACGACGCCGACCCACTCCATGGCGCGAGCCTACGCGGGGCCGGCGACCGCGGCAGGCGTGCCGACGGTCACGACGTCGCGCGACGTCGGCCGGCGGGTCGGGCCGGGGTCAGCGGCTCGTCCTCCGCGGGCGGGGCCAGGGCGACGGCGATGGCCGTGGTCACCGGGACGGCGAGGACGAGCCCGATCGCGCCGACGAGCGTGCGGACGATCTCCTGGCCGAGCTCCTCGGTGGTCGCCATCTCCCCGAGGGGTCGCGAGTAGGCGGAGATGAGCAGCAGCACCGTCATGGCCGAGCCGGCGTAGGCGAAGACGAGCGTGTAGACGCTCGAGGCGATGTGGTCGCGGCCGATCCGCATGGCCGACATGAACAGCTCCCGGGCGCGGGCGGTGGGCTGCAGGGCCCGCATCTCCCACACCGCGCTCGCCTGGGTGACGGTCACGTCGTTCAGGACGCCGAGCCCGGCGATCACCATGGTCGCGGCCACGACGCCGGACATGGAGAGGGTCGGCACGGTGGCCACGAGCGTGCGGTCGTCCTCGGAGCCGATGCCCGTGAGGCTCGCCCAGTCGGTCGCGAGCGCCCCCATCAGGGCGGTGCCGATGATGCCGAAGTAGGTGCCGAAGAGCGCGCTGGTCGTGCGGATGCTCACGCCATGGGCCAGGTAGAGCACGACCGTCATGATCACCGTCGAGCCGACGATGGCCACCGGGAGGGCCGACTTCCCCGCGAGCAGGGCGGGCAGGATGAACTGCATCAGCGCGACCAGCGTGACGCCGATGCCGACGAGCGCGAAGAGGCCGCGCCACCGCGCGACGGCCACCACGAGGACCGCGAACGCGATCGCCAGCGCCTGCAGCGGGAAGGTGCGCTGGAAGTCGTAGAACTCGAACGTCGCCGGCTGGCCCTGGGGTGCGATGCGCAGCACCTCGATCTCGTCGCCCGTGTCGATCCCGGCCTGGTAGCGCGCGGAGTCGAGGGTGAACGTGGCGTCGCCGTCGTCGGTCTCGGCGGTCACCTTGGCGCAGTCGCCGTCGACGGTGGGCTGGTTGTCCGGCCCCACGCCGCCGGACCCGCAGTCGAACGGCTTGACCGCGGTGACGGTGCCGTCGAGCAGGGTCACGCCCTCGCCGCTGAGGGGGTTGGGTGCCTTGGGCACCTGCGACGACGACGGCCAGAGCACGACCATCGCGACGATCGCGGCCACCGAGATGGCGCCGACCACGACGGCGAGCGTCGCGGCGAGGCCCTGACGGGGCGGTCCGACGTCGAGGTCGTCGTGGGAGTGTGCGTGTCCGTGAGCCACGGGGGATAGCGTGCCACGATGACCCACGTGGACGACGCACCAGACGCCGACGGCCCCGACGTCGAGCACCTCCCGGGCGCGGTCGGGGGCGCGCTGCGCATCGGCCGGACGGTCCGCAGGCCGACGGGTCCGTGGACGCCGGCCGTGCACCGCCTGCTCGCCTTCCTCGCCGACGAGGGCCTCGGCGGCGTGCCGAGGGTCGAGGGTCTCGACGACCAGGGCCGAGAGGTCCTGAGCTACGTCGAGGGTCGCGGCGTGCCGGTCGACGACGAGGTCGTGCTCGACACCGTGCTCGTCGAGGCGGTCACCTGGCTGCGCGGGTACCACGACGTCGTCGAGGGCTTCCGGCCCGAGGAGCCGTTGCGCTGGCGGGGGACGGGGGAGGAGCCGGTGACGCTCGCGCCCGACCAGGTCGTCTGCCACCACGACCCCGGCGCCTACAACTGGATCGTCCAGAGCGGCCACTTCGTGGCGATGATCGACTGGGACATGGCCGGGCCTGGGCGGGCCATCGACGACCTCGCGTTCCTCGCCTGGACGGGCATCCCGCTCTACCGCGACATCGGCGTGGAGGAGACCGCCCGCCGTCTCGACCTCGTCGTGGAGGCCTACGGCGAGTGGGGTCCGATGACGTTGCTGGACGCGGTCGTCGAGCGCATGACGACGGCGAGCGAGCGGATCGCGGCCGGCATCGCCCGCGGCGACGCGGGCATCGCGAACCTGCAGAAGGTGGGCGAGCCGCAGCGCACCCGCGACCGCGTCGCCGCCTTCCGGGAGCGCGTCCCGGCCATCCTCGACGCCCTGCCGTAGCCGTCCGTCCGGCACGCGACGCGGAGGGTGGGAAAGTGACGTGCATCACTCTAGGGTGAGGCATGGACTCCGCACTCTCCACGGTCGGCCTACCCGTCGCCCTCGGCATCATCATGCTGGGGCTCGGCCTCTCGCTCACGCCCGAGGACTTCCGTCGGGTCGGGCGCCACCCGAAGGCGGTGGTGGTCGCGCTGGCGTGCCAGCTGCTCCTCCTGCCGCTGCTCTGCTTCGGCCTCGTCACCGCCTTCGACCTCGACCCCCTGCTCGCCGTGGGCATGCTGCTGCTGGCGGCGTCGCCCGGCGGGACGTCGGCGAACCTCTACAGCCACCTCTTCCGGGGCGACGTCGCGCTCAACGTGTCGCTGACGGCGATCAACTCCGTCGTCGCGATCGGCACGCTGCCGCTCATCACCAACCTCGCGATCGAGCACTACGGCCTCGACGACGAGGTCTCGCTGCAGTTCCGGAAGGTCGTCGAGGTCTTCGTGGTCGTCCTGGCGCCCGTGCTGCTCGGCATGCTGGTGCGGCGCCGGCGGCCGGAGCTCGCGGCCCGTGCCGACCGTCCGGTGCGCACCGCGTCGGCCGTCATCCTGCTCGTGCTCGTCCTCGGGATCCTCGCGAGCACCGGCTCCGACGCGGGCGACTACCTGCGCCAGGTCGGGCTCCCCGCCGCGCTGTTCTGCGTGGTGAGCCTCGTGGTCGGGTTCGCGGTGCCCCGCCTCGTCGGGCTCGGCCCGGCGCAGGCGGTGGCCAGCTCGTTCGAGATCGGCGTGCACAACGCGACGCTGGCCATCTACGTCGCGGTCGAGGTGCTCGGCGAGACGGCGATCTCGGTGCCCGGCGCGGTCTACGGCGTGCTGATGTTCCCGCTCGCGGCGCTGTGGGGCGTGCTGCTCACCCGGCGGCTGCTGCCCGCGCCGGCACGCCACGGCGCGGGAGCCCGAACGTCGTGAACGTGCCGGGCGACCACAGCACCGACGCCGGCGCCGTGCCTGCCAGGCCGGGGAAGCCGGCGGCCTCCAGCAGCGTGTCGTCGAGCGAGGTCAGCTCGGCGCGGTGCAGCGGCCAGGCGGTGTGCGTGTTCGGCACCCACCACGTGCGTCCGAGCACCCGGGTGTGCAGCCCGAAGCGAGCCGTGACGAAGTGCTCGAGCTCGCTCGGCTCCTCCAGGCGTTCGCCGGGCCGCACCTCGATCCGACCGCCCGCGCCCCGTGGTCCGGGCCAGCGTCGCGACGTCGTGTAGCGGTGCACACCGTCGTGCTCCTCGACCCGCATCCGCGCCCAGGTGTACGGCGTGCCGAAGACGAGCCGGGCGAGTGCCGACACGACGAGCCGGGCCGACTCCAGCGACAGGAACACGACGCCGTGACGTCCGGTGTCGTCCACCGAGTACAGACGCACGTTCGTCTCGTGGAACGTGCCCAGCCACGGGACCGCCGGCCCGCGCCCGAAGCCCGCGTGCTGCATCCGGAACGGGATCAGGCCCACGTACGACCGACCGTCGAGCACGTCGGGCCGGACCCCTGCCGGCATGAACGGCGCGACGACGTCGGGGTCGACGGCCCAGTGGACGAAGGCGATGTCCGCCCACGTCTGTCGCATGAGCCGGGGTCCGTGCAGGGCAGGTCCGTCGGGGTCCACGGGTCCAGTGTCAGGCCAGCGGGACCACCTCGCCGGGTGAGGGAAGCTCCACGCGACGGTCGAGGCCGAGGTCGTCGAGGAACCGCTCGTCGTGGCTCACCACCAGCAGGGCGCCCTCGTAGCCGCGCAGCGCGTCGACCAGGTGCCCGACGCTGACCAGGTCGAGGTCGTTGGTGGGCTCGTCGAGCAGCAGGAGCTGCGGCGCGGGCTCCGCCAGCAGCACGCACGCCAGGGCAGCCCGCAGGCGTTCGCCACCGGACAGCGTGGCGACGACACGGTCGGCGTCGCGTCCACGGAACAGCAGCCGAGCGAGCTGGGCGCGGACCGTCTGGGGCGGGACGTCGGGTGCTGCCTGCCGGACGTTGTCGACCACGCTGGCCTGCTCGTCGGGGAGCGCCGGGCGCTGCGCGAGGTGCCCCACGGGCACGCCGACGCGGACGCTGCCGGCCTTCGGGGCGAGCTCGCCGAGCAGCACCTGCAGCAGCGTCGACTTGCCGCTGCCGTTCGGGCCCACGAGGGCCACCCGCTCCGGACCTCGGAGATGCAGGTCGAGCGCCGTGCCGACGCGCGGCAGCACGAGGCCGTCCGCGACCACCACGTCGCGACTCCGGGGGACCGCGGTGGCGGGCAGCTCGAGTCGCACCTCGCGGTCGTCCCGGACCCTCTCCTGCGCGGCGTCGAGCCGCGCTCTCGCCTGCTCGACGTGGTCCTCGTGCGCGCCGCGGAGGCGTCCCGCCGAGACCTGGGCCTGCATCCGTCGACCGTGCGCGATGATCTTCGGCACCCGCTTCTCGGCCTCGGCCTTGGCGGCGGTGCGCAAGCGGCGGTCCAGCTTGGTGCGGGCCTCCACGAGCTCGCGTTGCTGACGTCGGACGTCGACCCGCGCGTCTCGGACCGCGCGTTCAGCGGCGTCCTGCTCGGCCGCGAGCACGTCCTCGTAGACGGAGAACCCGCCGGTGACCGTACGGACGGTGCCGGCGTGCACCTCCACGATGCTGTCGACGTGCTCGAGGAACTCGCGGTCGTGGCTCGCCACGAGGGCCACGCCACCGAATCCGTGCAGCGCCTCGGCCAGGTGTGCACGGGCGCGACGATCGAGATTGTTCGTCGGCTCGTCGAGCAGGAGCACGTCCGGGCGGCGCAGGAGCCGAGCGGCCAGCGCCAGCAGCACCAGCTCGCCGCCCGAGAGGCTCGCGGCGTCGCGGTCGAGCCCGACCCGGGGGAGCCCGAGCCGGTCGAGCCAGGCGCGCGCCCGCTCCTCGACGTCCCAGTCGTCGCCGACGGCGTCGAAGTCGCGGGGGTCGGTGCTCCCAGCCTCGACGGCTCGCAGGGCCGTGAGGGTGTCGGCGACGTCGAGCACGTGCGCGACGCTGAGTCCGCGTACCGAGGGCACGGGGTCCTGCGGCAACAGCTCGACGGTGCCGCCGACCGCGACGACCCCCTCGGTGGGCGTCAGGTCGCCGGTGAGCAGCCGGAGCAGGGTCGACTTGCCGCTTCCGTTCGTGCCGACGAGGCCGTGGACGCCGGGTCCGAGGTCGAGGTCGACGTGGGCGAGCACGGTGGTGCCGTCGGGCCAGGTGTGGGTGAGGTGGTGCAGGGACAGGGTCGCGGACATGGGGCCTCCGGGGAGATCGCGGGCGGGCGGGGCTGCGTGAGCCGCGCGGGCGCGCGTCGTCAGGAGGTCACGACGGAAGGTCCTCGCAGGGACCGGGTGCTGCCGTGAAGGAGGTCGACGAGACGCGCTGACGTCGAAGGACGTGCGCTGGGCTCGGACCTCAGAGCTTCACGGTGGCGGATCACCTCGCGGGTAGGGGACCTCCAGGCTACTACCGTGCAGCCATGACCGCCAAGGCCTCCGACGTCCCCAGCACTGCCGCCCGCCTCGCGCTGGAGCCGCACCCGGAGGGCGGGTGGTACCGCCAGACGTGGCGCTCGCCGGTCGACGTGACGCTGCCCGATGGGCGCGTGAGACCCACCGCGACCCTGATCTGGTTCCTCCTGCCGGCCGGCGACTCCTCCGCCTGGCACCGGGTCGCGTCGGACGAGCTGTGGCTGGCCCACACGGGCGCGGTCGCCCTGGAGCTGGGCGGCTCCGGAGCCGTGCCGGAGGCCGTCGAGCGGCATGTGGTCGGGGTCGGCGCCACGCAGGTGTCGCAGCTGCTCGTGCCGGCGGGCGTCTGGCAGCGGACGCTTCCGGGCGAGCAGGAGGCGCTGGTGAGCTGCGTGGTCTCGCCCGGCTTCGACTTCGACGACTTCGCCCTGCACGAGGGCTGACCCGACGTCCTACGATCGGGGGCCATGGACGAGATCTGGTTCGACGAGCGCGACGACGCCGCGGAGCTCGTGAAGGCCCTCGAGGCCGAGGGCTACACGGTGACCGCCCGGGCCGAGGGCTTCGCGGGCGAGGACGACTCCGAGGACCGCGCCTGGGCGGTCGTCGTGGAGCCGTTCGACAAGCGCGTCGTCGACATGGTCGACGTGTACGGCGGCTGGCTCCCGGGCGACCCGCGTCGCGCCGACACCGCCCCGCCCGCGGTCCCCGACCTCCCCACCGCTCCCAAGCGCCTCAAGCGCGAGCAGTAGGACCGGCCCTTGCGTTCTGTGGACCTTCTGACGATCACCGCGGCGAGGACCGTCATCAGGTCCGCAGGACGCGTCAGGCGTCGAGGTGGGTGCGCAGGAAGTCGACCTGGAGCAGCTTGAGGTTCTCCGCGACGACCTCCTGCGGGGTCATGTGGGTGACGCCCGACAGCGGCAGCACCGTGTGCGCCCGGCCTGCGGCCAGCAGCGCCGAGGAGAGCCGCAGGGTGTGCGCGGCGACCACGTTGTCGTCGGCCAGCCCGTGGATGAGCATGAGCGGTCGCTCGAGCCGCTCGGCGAGGGGCAGCAGCGAGTTGCGGTCGTAGACGTCGGGCTGCTCGTCGGGGTGGCCCAGGTAGCGCTCGGTGTAGCAGGTGTCGTAGAGCCGCCACTCGGTCACGGGCGCGCCGGCGACGGCCGCGTGGAACACGTCGGGCCGGGCGAGCACCGCGAGCGCCGACAGGTAGCCGCCGTACGACCAGCCCGTGATGCCCACGCGCGAGGTGTCGACGTCGTCGGGCCAGCGCTCGGCGACGCCGGCGAGGGCGTCGACCTGGTCGTCGAGCGTCACCGTGGCGAAGGAGTCGAGCACCTCGCGCTCCCACGCCTTGCCGCGCCCGGGCGTGCCGCGACCGTCGGCGACGACGACGCAGAAGCCCTGGTCGGCCAGCCACTGGGCCTCGAGGAACATACGGGCCGACGCGAGCACGCGCTGGGCGTGCGGTCCGCCGTAGGGGTCCATGAGGACGGGCAGGCGACGCGACCCCGGCACGTGGTCGCGCGGGAACAGGACGGCGGCGCGCAGCTGCCGGGCGCCGACCGACACCATCGTCACCGCGGGGTCGAAGGGAGCGGGCTCGGCCACGACGCGCAGCTGCGACACGGCGTCGGAGCCGTCGCGGTGCACCGTGAACGTCGTGCCCACCGTGTCGAGCGCCGACCGGCTCACCACCGTGGTGCCACCGCCGACCGCGGCCCCGTGCACGGCCTGGCCCGACGTCAGCGGCTCGACGGAGCCGTCGAGGCCGACGCGCACGACCTGCACCTCGGTGGGCTCCTGCGACGCGGTCACGACGACGGCGTCGGGGTGGGTGCTGACGATGCCGCGCACCTGCCAGCCCCGCGGGCCGACCGGGGTCCCGTCGACGACGACCTGGCGCGCCTCCTCCCCCGCCGCCCCTGTCACGTCCTCGACGGAGACCAGCCGGCCACCGGCCGCGTACCGCGGCGCGCTCAGCACCTCGACCCACGCCTCGTCGGTGAGGGTGCGGAGGGTGCGCGTCGAGCCGTCGGCGATGTCGACCGCGAGCACCCCCGCGGTGCGCTGGTCGCGGGTGAGGACCTGCAGCACGGGTGCGCCGTGCTCGGTCCAGGTGACCGAGGCCAGGTACTCGAACCGCTCGTGGTCCCATCCGACCTCCGTGCGCTGACCGTCGAGCGTGACGTGCCAGAGGGTGACGTCGCTGTTGGCGGTGCCGGCGGCCGGGTAGCGCTGCTCGACCGGCGCGCGGTCGGGGTGCTCGGGGTCGGCCACGTGCCAGGTCGCGACCGGGGCGTCGTCGTACCGCTCGACGAGCAGCGACTCGCCGTCCGGCGCCCACCAGAACCCGCGGAAGCGGCCCATCTCCTCGGCGGCGATGAACTCGGCCTGCCCCCACACCTGCGTCGGGGTGTCCGGCGTGGCCAGGGCCGTGTCGGCCGGCTCGGTGCTCGACGCGCCTCCCGGCAGGTCGACGACGCGCAGTGCTCCGTCGGCCGCGTAGGCCACGCGTCGACCGGTCGGGTCGACCCGCGGGTCGATCACGCCGTCGACAGTCGGCAGCTCGTGCACCTCGCCGGACGCCAGCTCGACCGCCCAGGCGCGACCCGAGAGCGCGAACGACGCCCAGCGTCCCGCCGTGTCGGTCGCGTACCCGACGACGCCCGCACCCTGCTCGCGCGAGCGCTCCCGCCGGGCCCGCTCCGCCGCCGACAGCTGCTCGCCGTCGGCCAGCAGCGCCGCGGGGTCGACGAGCACGCGCTCCTCGCCCGTCGCGACGTCGTGCGCCCACAGCGCACCGGTGCGCGAGACGCCGTCGGCGGTGCGCACGAACCACACGGTCGAACCGTCCGGCGAGACGGTGAGGTCGCGCGGGATGCCGAGGGTGAACCGGGCGGTGCGGGCGGCGAGGCGAGGGTAGGAGACGCTCATGCGCCCATCCCATCATCCGGACCGTCGGGGGCCGGCATCACCCGCTCGCCTCGCCCGACCGTCGGGTGCCCGGCCCGCCGATACGCTGGCCCCATGGCCCTGCCCGACCGTCGTCTCCTGCTCGTCCACGCCCATCCCGACGACGAGACCATCAACAACGGCGCCACGATGGCGAAGTACGTGAGCGAGGGCGCGCACGTCACGCTGGTCACCTGCACGCTGGGCGAGATGGGCGAGATCCTCGTGCCCGAGCTCGAGCACCTGGCCGCCGACCGCGACGACGCGCTCGGCGAGCACCGGCTCACCGAGCTGACCGAGGCGATGCGGCTGCTGGGCGTCACGGACTTCCGGCGGCTCGGCGGCGACGGCCGGTTCCGCGACTCCGGCATGAAGTGGGGCGACGACGGCAACGCCACGGCCGCCGACGACATCCACGAGAACGCCTTCTGGCACGCCGACCTGCTCGAGGCGACGAACGAGCTGGTCGCCGTGATCCGCGAGGTCCGTCCCCAGGTGCTGGTGACCTACGACGACTTCGGCAACTACGGCCACCCCGACCACGTGCAGGCGCACCGCGTCGCGCACTACGCCGTCGCGCTCGCCGCGGCCCGCTCCTACCGCCACGACCTCGGCGACGCGTGGGACGTCGCCAAGGTCTACTGGACGGCGATGTCGGCCCGGGCGATGCGCGAGGGCATCAAGGAGATCCGCGAGGCCGGCGACCTGCAGTTCATGGAGGGGCTCGACCCCGACCACCTGCCACCCTTCGCCATCGACGACGACGACCTCGACGCCGAGATCGACGGCAGCCCGTGGGTCGACGCGAAGCTCGACGCCATGCGTGCCCACGCCACGCAGATCTCGGTCGACGGGCCGTTCTTCGCCCTCTCCAACGACGTGGCGTTCCGCGCGTGGGGCACCGAGCACTACCGCCTGGTCAAGGGTGTCGCGGCACCCGTGCCCGGCACGTCGTTCGAGGACGACCTCTTCGCCGGCACGGGCGTGTGAGCGTGCGGGCGGTCCTCGCCCGCGCCGGCGTGCTGCTGCTGGGCGCGTGGGTCGGTGCGCTCGGTGCCGTCGTGCACCGCATGACGGTGGACGTGGGCGGCCTCGACGTCCCGTGGGGGCTCGTGCTCGCGCTCGTGGCCACGCTGGCCACGGCCGTCGCGTGCGACGGCCTGGTGCGGGTCGGTGCGGCGTGGTTCGGCTTCGGCTGGACCCTCGTCCTGCTGCTCCAGCAGGTGCAGTCGACGGGCTCCTACCTGGTGGCCTCGGACACCCTGGGGTGGACCTTCACGATCGGCGGACTGGGGCTCTGCGCAGCCGCGGTCGTGGTCGCGCCTCGCCTCGCCAGGTGAGCGCGGTGCGGGGCCGCCGGGGTCGCTCCGTCATCATGGGAGGAATGCGACCAGCGCCGACGGGCGTGACGCAGGGGTCGATCCTCTGTTGTACTACCGGTCGCACGGGGCACGATCGCGCGATCGTCGCCGCAGAGCCGACCACCCGAGGGAGCCAGGCATGAACGACGAGCGACCGGAGTCGCCCGACGTGGAGGGTACCGACGAGGGACACCTCGACGAGACCGTCTCCGACGCCGACGTCGAGCCGGTGGTCGAGTCCGACGAGCTCGACCTCGACGACGCCCCGACCCAGAGCTGGTCGCTCGCCGACCACGACGCCCCCCGGGCTGGGGGCGAGCGGTCCGGGGACGAGGGGTCCGAGGGCGAGTGGACCGAGGACGAGGCGGAGGTCGCCGAGTCGTCAGCGCCGGCCGAGGCCTTCGAGGACGTCGACGACGCTACGCAGGACGACGCATCGCTCGCGGCGGCACCCCCGCCGCACGCGGTGGACCCCGACGGCTGGTCCGACGAGCCCCCGACCGGCGACGGCGACGCCGGCTACCCGGGCGACGAGGGATCCGGGCGGCACTGGGGACGCTGGGCGCTCGTCGCCGTCGTCGTCCTGCTGGGCGGTCTCTACGTCGGTGGCTACCTGCTCACCGGCAGCCGGCTCGCCGCCGGCACCACCATCGGCGGCGTCGACGTCGGCGGCATGTCGCCCGCCGGCGCACGCTCGACGCTGGAGAAGGAGCTGGGCCCGAAGCAGGACGACCCGGTCGTCCTGGTCCACGGCGACGAGCGCTTCGAGGTCACGCCGTCCGACGCCGGTCTCGCGCTCGACGTCGACGCCTCCGTCGACTCCGCAGGCGGTGCGCGCAGCTGGGACCCACGCGACATGGTCGCGCTCGTGGTCGGCAGCCGCAACCGCGCCCCCGTGCTCGACGTCGACGAGAAGGCGCTGCGGTCGGCCGTCCAGGGCATCGGCGAGGCCGTCGACGTGCCCGTCACCGAGGCCCTCATCACCTTCCCGAACGCCACGCCGCGGACGCGCCAGCCCAAGGACGGGCTCACCATCCGCACCGCCGACACGGCGCAGCTCATCCAGGACGAGTACCTGGTGCAGGACGAGCCGGCCAAGGTCCCGACGGCCGCGGTCGAGCCCGCCGTCGACGTCGCAGGCCTGCGCGAGGCGGTCTCCTCGATCGCCCGGCCGGCCGTCGCGGCACCGGTGACCATCCGGGTCGGCCGGCAGAAGGTCGAGCTGCCCGTGACCGCCTACGCGCCGGCCCTGCGCGTCGAGCCCGTCGACGGCGCGATGACCCCGGTCATCGACCCGGAGCGGCTCGCCGAGCCCCTCACCGACGCCACCACCGGCATCGGGCGCAAGGCGGTCGACGCCACGGTGGAGATCCGTGGCGAGCGCCCCGTGGTCGTGCCGGGCAAGGAGGGCATCGGCCTGCAGCCGAAGGAGATGGCCGAGAAGCTCGTGCCGGTGCTCACGCGCAGCGGAGCCGAGCGCGCCGTCACGGTCGAGGCCAAGGTCGTCGAGCCGGAGTTCACGACCGAGGACGCCAAGGCCCTGCGCATCACCGAGAAGGTCAGCGAGTTCACCACCGAGTACCCGCACGCCGAGTACCGCAACATCAACCAGGGCCGAGCCGCGCAGCTGCTGGACGGCACCATCGTCGAGCCGGGGGAGACGTTCTCCTTCAACGACACCGTGGGCGAGCGGACGGCGGCGAACGGCTTCACCAGCGGCTCGGTCATCAACGGCGGTCGCTTCCGCGACGAGCTCGGCGGTGGTGTGTCGCAGGTGGTCACCACCACCTACAACGCCGCCTTCTTCGCCGGGCTCGACGACGTGGAGCACCACCCGCACGCGTTCTACATCGACCGCTACCCGGTGGGCCGTGAGGCGACCGTCTACTTCGGGTCGCTCGACCTGCGTTTCCGCAACAACCTCAAGAGCGGCGTGCTCATCCGCTCGTTCGTGCAGCCGAGCTCGCCCGGCGGCGTCGGCCGCACGACGGTGCAGATCTGGGGCACGAAGGAGTTCGACGTCGAGGCGGGCCAGTCCGAGCGACGCAACTTCCGCACCGGCCAGACGCGCTACGACGACTCGGCCTCCTGCGCACCCCAGGGTGCGTTGCCCGGCTTCGACATCGACATCTACCGCACCCTGCGCAAGGACGGTCGCGTCGTGAAGCGCGAGACCGACACCGCCGTCTACCAGGCGGCCGACCGCATCATCTGCGGCAAGAAGCCGGAGCCGAAGAAGGACGACGACTGAGACCCGCCTGACGGGTCGCGGCGACGCCCGAGCGAGAGGCGCCGCCGCCCGCTCGGTCAGGCGAGGCCGAGGGCCGTCGCGAGGTCGGAGCGCAGCGCCTCCAGGGTGGCGTCGGCCTGCTCGCGCGACACCTCGACGGAGTCCTGCACCGACACGACGACCTCGATGTAGCACTTGAGCTTGGGCTCAGTGCCCGACGGGCGGCAGATGATGCGCGCCGAGTCGATCGCGGGTCCGTGCGGGGCGGCCTCCGTCGCCGGCGGCAGAGCCAGGGCGAGGCGGATCCCGTCGGTGGGCGGGAGGCCCGCGTACCCGTCGGCGAGGTCGTCGACGGCCGTCACCTCCAGGCCGCCCAGCAGTCGCGGCGGCGTGGTGCGCAGCGTGCTCATGGCGTCGGCGATGATCGACAGGTCGTCGACGCGCACCGACAGCTGGCCGGTCGCGTGCAGACCGTGCTCGCGGTAGAGGTCGTCGAGCAGGTCGAGGAGCGTGCGCCCCTCGGCCTTCAGCTCCGCCGCCAGCTCAAGCACCGCGAGGATCGCGGACACGCCGTCCTTGTCGCGCGCGACGTGCGGGGCCACGCTGTAGCCCAGCGCCTCCTCGTAGCCGAACGCGAGGTCGCCGATCTTGCCGAGCCACTTGAAGCCGGTGAGGGTCTGCTGCCAGCGTCGGTCGTGCGCCTCGGCCTGGCGGCCGAGCATGTCGGAGGAGACGATCGACGAGCCGTACGTGCCGTCCACGCCGCGGCGCAGCAGCAGCTCGGCCAGGAGCACTCCCGTCTGGTCGCCCGTGAGCATCCGGAACGCCTCACCATCCCTGACCCCCACGGCGCAACGGTCGGCGTCGGGGTCGTTGGCGACGATGACGTCGGCCTCGACCTCCGCCGCGAGCTTCAGCGCGAGGTCCATCGCGCCCGGCTCCTCGGGGTTCGGGAACGCGACGGTGGGGAAGTCGGGATCGGGGTCGCCCTGCTCGGGCACCACGTGCAGGGCGGGGAACCCGGTGCGTCGCACGACCTCGACGAGGGTGTCGCGTCCGACGCCGTGCATCGGCGTGTACACGGCGACGACGTCGCGTGGGCCGTCGTGCGCGAGGTCGACGACGGCCTGCACGTAGGCCTCGGCCACGTCGGGGCCGCAGACGGTGTAGTCGTCGCTGCGGGGCAGCTCGTCGACCCGGCCGACCTCGTCGATGAGCGCGGAGATGTCGGTGTCGGCCGGCGGCACGATCTGGCTGGAGTCGCCAAGGTAGACCTTGTAGCCGTTGTCCTGCGGGGGGTTGTGCGACGCCGTCACCATGACGCCGGCCGAGCAGCCGAGGTGCAGGATGGCGTGGGCGAGCACCGGCGTCGGCAGGTGCACGGGCAGCAGGTAGGCGCGCACGCCCGCCGCCTGCATGATCTCGGCGGTGTCGCGGGCGAACACGTCGGAGTTGTGCCGCGCGTCGTACCCCACGACCACCGACGGCTCCCCGTCGACCTCACGGCGCAGGTACGCGGCGAGACCTGCGGCGGCCTTGGCGACGATGACGCGGTTCATCCGGTTCGGACCGCCGCCGAGGGCGCCGCGCAGCCCGGCGGTGCCGAACTGCAGACGGCTGCCGAAGCGGTCCTCGAGCGCCGCGGTGTCGTCGGCGTCGACGAGGGCCTGCAGCTCGGCTCGGGTCTGCGGGTCGGGGTCCTGGCTGATCCAGTCGAGTGCGAGGTCGACGACGGACATGGGTGCTCCTCGGGGCGTGGGTGGCCGGTCAGGCTCAGATGCGGGGGATGACGTCGGCGAGCAGGGCGCCCATGCGGCTCGCGGCCGCCTTCCCGGCCTCGAGCACCTCCTCGTGGTTCAGGGGTTCGCCGGAGATGCCCGCGGCGAGGTTGGTCACCAACGACAGGCCGAGCACCTCGAGGCCGGCCTCACGGGCCGCGATGGCCTCGAGCGTGGTCGACATGCCCACCAGGGTTCCCCCGATCGCGCGGACCATCCCGATCTCGGCCGGCGTCTCGTAGTGCGGTCCAGGGAACTGCACGTAGACCCCCTCGTCGAGCGACGGGTCGACCTCGCGGCAGAGGGCGCGCAGGCGGCTCGAGTACAGGTCGGTCAGGTCGACGAAGTTCGCGCCCTCGATGGGGGAGGTGGCCGTCAGGTTGATGTGGTCGCTGATCAGCACGGGGGTGCCGGGGGTCCAGCGCGGGTCGAGCCCGCCGCAGCCGTTGGTGAGCACGACCGTGCGCACGCCCGCGGCCGCTGCGGTGCGGACGCCGTGCACGACGGCGGCCACGCCCTTGCCCTCGTAGAAGTGGGTCCGGCCCAGGAACACCAGGGCGCGACGCTCGCCCACCTGCACCGAGCGGACGGTCCCGCCGTGGCCCGCGACCGCCGGGGCGCTGAAGCCGGGCAGGTCCGCGAGCGCGATCTCGTGGTCGGGGGTGCCGAGCGCGTCGGCGGCGGGCAGCCAGCCCGAGCCCATGACGAGGGCGACGTCGTGGGCCGCCCCTCCGGTGCGTTCGGCCAGGGCATCCGCGGCGGCGCGGGCGAGGTCTGCGGTGGTCACCGTCCCACCCTACGAGACGTCGCGGTCGGGGCATCCGCGGCCGGCCGCGCACCGGACGCCCGGCGTTCCAGGCGCGAGCGACGTCCGCGCCGCAAAAAACTGATGACTACCAGGGTCTAGTCCCAAAGGACTAGTTCGGTGTAGTCTCCTGCTACCAGGACGACCACGGAAGGAACCACGGTGTCGACGAACCGCACGCGCTCCATGATCGCCTCAGCCGGTGCCGCCGCCCTGTTCACGATGGCTCCGGCCGCCGCGAACGCGACCGTCCAGGGAATCCAGCCGCTCGGCCAGGGCATCCAGCCCCTGGGTGAGGGCATCCAGCCGCTCGACGACACCGCCGGCATCCAGCCGCTGGTCGCGGGACTGGTGCCCGACGCCGGCTGACACGACGTCCGACCTGTCGGGGGACGGGTCGGCGGTGGAGCATCTCGGGGGGATGGTCCATCACACACGACGAGACCCTGGCCGTTCGGGGGGATGGCCAGGGTCTCGTCGCGTGCGGGTCAGTTGAACTCGGCCGGGTCCGGGCCGGTGCGCTCGTCGCGGTTGATCGCGCTGATGCGCTGCAGCTCCTCGTCGGAGAGCGTGAGCTCGGTGGCGGCGAAGTTCTCGGCGATGCGCGACGGCGTCACCGACTTCGGGAAGACCACGTTGTCGAGGGCGAGGTGCCACGCCAGCACGACCTGGCCCGGCGTCGCGTCGTGCGTCTGCGCGATCTCCACGACCGCGGACTCGTCGAGCACCCCGCCCTGGGCCAGCGGGCTCCACGCCTCGGTCACGATGTCGTGCTCGGCGTGGTAGGCGCGCAGCACGTCCTGCGTGAGGGCCGGGTGCAGCTCGATCTGGTTGACCACCGGGGTGGTGAGTCCCTCGTCGGCGAGGCGCTGCAGGTCCTGCACGCGGAAGTTCGAGACGCCGATCGAGTGCACGCGCCCGTCGGCCTTGAGCTGCTCGAAGGCCTTCCACGTGTCGACGTAGGTGTCGTGCGCGGGCGTCGGCCAGTGGATCAGGTAGAGGTCGAGCGTGTCGATGCCGAGGCGGCCCATGCTGGCGTCGAAGGCGCGCAGCGTGGACTCGTGACCCTGGTCCTCGTTCCACAGCTTCGTGGTCACGTAGACCTCGTCGGCGAGGCCCGTGGCCTTCAGGGCGGCGCCGACGCCCTCCTCGTTGCCGTAGATCCGGGCGGTGTCGATGTGGCGGTAGCCGACCTCGAGCGCCTGCTCGACGGCCGCCTGGGTGTCGGCGGGGTCGATCTGGAACACGCCGAAACCGACCTGCGGGATCGTCGTGCCGTCGTTGAGTGCGATGTCGCGTACGGTCATGTCTTCCACCGTAGGGGCCTGCTGGTGATGCGCAGCCCGAGCCGCGACGACGACGACGGCGCCCGCCCCGACGTGGTCGGGGCGGGCGCCGTGTGCTCGCGCGGGGCGTGGGGGCAGCGGTCGGCCCAGGCCGGGTTCCAGCCGTCGACCTCGTCGGCCTTGCGCTCGGACGGACCGACGTAGATCGACGAGGGACGGATGAGCCGGCCCTTCTTGTACTGCTCGAGGATGTGCGCGCTCCAGCCGGCCGTGCGGGCCGACGTGAACATCGCGGTGAACATGTTCGGGGGGACCTCGGCGAAGTCGAGGACGATGGCCGCCCAGAACTCGACGTTGGTCTCGAGCACGCGGTCGGGGCGACGGGCGCGCAGCTCGGCCAGAGCGGCCTGCTCGAGGGCCTCGGCGACCTCGGCGCGCGGCGCGTTCAGCTCCTTGGCCGTGCGGCGCAGGGTGCGGGCACGGGGGTCCTCGGCGCGGTACACGCGGTGCCCGAAGCCCATGAGGCGCTCGCCGGAGTCGAGGAGCTGCTTGACGTAGCCCTCGGCGTCGCCGGACTTCTCGACCTGCTCGATCATGTGCAGCACGCGCGAGGGCGCGCCGCCGTGCAGCGGTCCCGACATGGCGCCCACCGCGCCCGAGAGCGCGGCGGCGACGTCGGCGCCGGTGGAGGCGATCACGCGTGCGGTGAAGGTGGAGGCGTTCATGCCGTGCTCGGCGGCCGACACGAGGTAGGCGTCGATGGCCTTGGCGTGGTCGGGGTTGACCTCGCCGCGCCAGCGCATGAGCATGCGCTCGACGATCGTCTCCTGCTCGTCGATGACCGCCTGGGGCACCATCGGCAGGCCGACGCCGCGCGCCGCCTGGGCGACGTACGACAGGATCATGACGGCGGTGCGGGAGAGGTCCTCGCGGACCTGCTCGGGGGTCTGGATGTCGTACAGCTGGCGCAGGCCCCAGGCCGGCGCGGTGAGCGCGATGGCGCTCTGCACGTCGGCGCGGATGTCGCCGGAGTGGACGGGGATGGGGAACGGCTCGGCGGGCGGCAGGCCCGGCTCGTAGTGGCCGTCGACGAGGAGTCCCCAGATCTTCTCGAACGGCACGCGACCGACGAGGTCGTCGATGTCGACGCCGCGGTACCGCAGCGCGGACCCTTCCTTGTCGGGCTCGGCGATCTCGCTCTCGAACGCGACGACTCCCTCGAGCCCGTGGTGCACCTGTACGTCATCAGCCATGTCTGCATTCTGCCCTGAGCCATGAGCACCCGGCACGGCGAGTCCTGCTGGCTGGTCCGGGCGGCGCTAGCGTGAGCCGCATGGAGCGTCCGATCGACCACGACCGTCTGGCGGCGATGCGCAGCGAGTACGAGGAGGGCGGGCTCGACGAGGCGCAGGCGGGCGACGACCCGTTCGACCTGCTGACCCGGTGGCTGCGGGACGCCGTCGACGCGGGCGTGCCGGAGCCGAACGCGATGGCGCTCGGCACCGCCACCCTCGACGGTCGCCCGTCGGTGCGGATCGTCCTCATGAAGGGCCTGGACGAGCGCGGCGTCACGTTCTTCACGCACTACACGTCGCGCAAGGGCAGCGAGCTCGAGGCGAACCCGCGGGCGGCCGCCACCTTGCTGTGGCACCCCGTGCAGCGCCAGGTGCGGTTGGAGGGGTCCGTGCAGCGTCTGCCGGCGGCCGAGAGCGACGCCTACTTCGCGAGCCGACCGCACGGCGCCCAGGTCGGCGCCGTCGGGTCCCACCAGTCCCGACCCGTCACCGACCGGCGTGCCCTCGAGGCCCAGGTCCGGGCCGCGGAGGACGCGGCGGGCGACGGCGAGGTGCCGCGACCGTCGACCTGGGGCGGCTACCTCCTGGTTCCGGAGACCATCGAGTTCTGGCACGGTCGACGCAACCGCGTGCACGACCGGCTGCTGTACCGCCGCGACGTGGGGGGATGGGAACGCGTGCGGCTCCAGCCGTAGTGATCGGGACGACGCACAGCCGTCAGAGGTAGAGCGCCGCCGCGGCGAGGGCGGGCAGCAGGCCGAGCAGGGTCCACGGCGACACGGGGGAGAGGCGGTGGACGAGGCGCCCGGCGGACACCGCGGCCATGCCGAGGGCCGCCATCACGCCGACGAGCACCAGCGCCGCGTCGTGCCGCTCGTCGGCGAGCATTGCGACCGCGGCGGTGAGGGCACCGAGCGGGAAGCACGAGACGGCGAGCACCAGCAGGCTGATGATCCACTGCTGCACCTTCTGCGTCGACATCGGTGCGCGGGCCATGAGGGCATCCTGCCAACCGGCAGGTCCGGGGCATGCGTCAGGATCGTTGCGTGAGTCGACTGTCCGGGGTGCTGACCGACGTGCGCCCGCTGCGGGCCTCCCCGGCGTACCGACGGCTCTGGATCGGCCAGACCGTGTCGGCCTTCGGCCAGCAGATGACGATCGTCGCGATCGCCTTCGAGGTCTACTCGCTCACCCGCTCGTCGTTCTCCGTCGGTCTGATCGGGCTCGCCGGGCTGCTGCCCCTGGTGCTCGGCGGTCTCTACGGCGGCGCGCTCTCCGACGCCTTCGACCGACGCCGGGTGGCGCTGTTCTCGGCGCTCGGGCTGTGGCTGTGCTCGATGGCGCTGGTGGCGCACAGCCTCGCCGGCATCGACTCCGTGGGATTCCTCTACGGGCTGGTGGCCGTGCAGTCGGCGCTGTTCGCGGTGAACCAGCCCGCCCGCTCGGCGATGCTGCCGCGACTGCTCCCGGCCGAGCTGCTGCCGGCGGCGAACGCGCTGGGCATGGCGGCCACGAACCTCTCCTTCACGGCCGGCCCGCTGCTCGGCGGCGTCCTCATCGCGTGGAAGGGCGTCGACGCCGCCTACGTGGTCGACGTCGTGCTGTTCGTCGCCGCGCTGTACTCGTTGTCGCGGCTCCCGGCCATGCCCCCGACGTCGCAGCAGGGCTCGCCCGGCCTGCGGTCGGTGGTCGAGGGGCTGCGCTTCCTCGGCACCGCGCCGAACGTGCGCATGACGTTCGTCGTCGACCTGTTCGCCATGGTGCTGGCGCAGCCGAGGGCGCTGTTCCCGGCGCTCGCCGTCACCGTGTTCGCCACGGGGCCGGAGACCTTGGGGCTGCTGCAGGCGGCGCCTGGGATCGGTGCCGTGGCCGCGTTCCTCGTCTCCGGCTGGGTCAGCCGGGTCCATCGCCACGGCGTGGCCGTCGTCGCGGCGGTGTGCGTGTACGGCACGGTCGTGGCCCTGGCCGGCGTCTCGGTGTTCTCCGGCGCCTCGCTGCTGTGGCTGTGCGTGCTGATGCTGGCCTGCTCCGGTGCGGCCGACATGGTCAGCGCGGCGTACCGGTCGACCATCCTGCAGACCGCCGCCCCCGACGAGATGCGCGGTCGGATGCAGGGGGTGTTCATCGTCGTCGTCGCCGGTGGGCCGCGACTCGGCGACTTCGTGATGGGCTCGCTCGCCGGTCTGGCCGGCGAGGCGTGGGCGATGACCGTCGGCGGAGCGCTCTGCGTGGCCGCGACGGCGTGGTTCGGGCTGCGGTCGCGAGGCTTCCGCGCCTACGACGCGCGCAACCCCACCCCCTGAACAGCGGAGCGGAGGTTCCGTCAGGTGGGCTTGGGGCTGGAGCTACTGGGCTTGACGTACCGGCCCGAGACGACGGACCGGGTTGCAGACGACGAGGAACGACGTGTTCCCTCGATGGAGCGAATCGTTCCCATCGCACGCTCAGTGGTCTTGATCTTCCGGGCCATGTCAGGTTCCTCCGTCGCCAGCGTATCGCGCTCTCACCATGGTGTACCCCGAGCCTCCGACACAAGCCAGGCCCAGCACTGGATCGCCAGGGACGTGGCAGCAACGGCAGAACCGCTCCACCACAGCACGTCTGTGAAGGGCGAGTGCAGGACTCCTACGAGGCTTGCCGCCCCGGCGAGCAGGAGAACGATGCAGACGACCGTCAACAAGCGCAACGGCCACCACAGGTGCGAGAGCACGGCGTTCTCGCTCGGTCGTGAGAGCGCCAGCGAGTACGCCGCAGGAATGATGAGGAGCACGGCACCAGCGCCGTCGCTACTGGTCAGGAGAGCCTCGTGCGCGCCGGGCAGCAGTCGTTCGAGAGCGAAGACCACGGTCGTGAAAGCAGTGGTGAAGAGAGCAACTGACCTCATTCCCCCGCGGGGAACCATGAGGCTCAAGACTGCCTTCTCCTGTGGCGAGACGTCGTAGGACTCGACTGTGTGTCCTATCAACCCGACCTGATCGTCTTCACGGAACGGTGAGTGGCCCGCTCCCATCGGTAGTGACATGTGAGAGATCAGCATCCCCGGTACCGCATGGACCTCCAAGTGGTACGACGCCGCGTCCGAGGCGCCGCCGACGTCCAACTGCAGAGGTAACGCTCTCAGCCCCAGCCCCACCTGGAAGCGCTCCACGAGCGTTGGTAGCTCGTCCGGAAGATCGATCTGCCAGTGCGACGAGTACTTCACGATCTGCCTCTGACAAGAATCGACGGGCAGGAGGGTGATGAGCAGAAAGTTTCGAGCCAAGTCTTGGGCGAGGTTCCTCGTGTCCCGGTCCAGACGCTCGGCCTCGAGCACGCTGGCACCTTGAACCGTGCCGTCGACGAGGTCGTCCGCAATCTTGGCTGCTTCCGCAGCGGGGCTGTGAACCACGTCGTACAGAGCCTGGAGGATGTCAGGTCCCAGATCATGGCCGAGGTCGACCCTGAAGCGTTCTGCGAGGACCGACCAGGCTACGAAGCCGTCGTCGGTGCGCCCCAGAACAGTCAACGGACGTCCGTCCTGGTCCTGCAGGTCGAAATCTCTGAGCGGTCGCTTCTCCAGCATCGTCAAGGGCACGATGCGCCACGTCGGCTGCTCGGCGTCGCCTCCGACGGTTGCATCTCCGTAGGGCGTGAAGTCCAGCGAGACCCGCCGCCGCCCGAGCTCTCCTTCGAGCAGGCGCAGGCTTTCAACCTTCCTGTGCTTCCAGGAGGACCCGACTGCGAGCGCGGCGGCGACCTTCGACCCGAGCTCGTAGTCGGGCCTTGCCATGTCGGGGAACAAGACATGTGCACTCGCACCTACGGTCATCCGGTCAGCGTCGCAGATCCCGCTGACAACGTGCGGACGCGACCGTTGCGGTCGGAGTTCTGTGCGGTGGGAGAGCTGCTCTCAGGAGAAGCGGGCGAGGTCGATCTCGATCCACACCTGCTCGGCGCGACCGAGCAGCTCGCCGTCGGTGGTGTGCAGGGCGGTGGCGGTGCGGAACTTGCGACCGTCGCGCTCGCGCAGCAGACCGGACGCGACCAGCGGCTCGCCCGCGGCCGGACGGCGCAGCACGTGCGCCGTCATGCGGCCGAGCACCATCGCCTGAGCGGTGAAGTCGGCGGCCCAGCCGCCCGGGCAGTCCAGCGCCGCCCAGGTGGTCGGCACGTCGAGCAGCCCGTCGTCGCCGGCCACGCCCGGGTCGGGCGTCCAGGTGCCTGCGGTGCGCCGGCCGTCGCCCACCGGTCCGGTGAACAGCCGCAGGCCGTCGCCGGCCTCCCGGGCCGTGCCGCAGGTGAAGCACCGGTCGAACGGGTGCAGCGTGAAGCCGGGGTAGGACGCCACGCCGGCCTCGGCCTCCTCGGCCGACGGCGCGGGCAGGGGGTCGTGCTCGAACGCACCGGCCGACGCCTGCCCGATCAGCGCCCCGCCCGCCGTCACGAGCCGGACCTCGTCGGGGTGCTCCTCCCACGTGAGCGGCACCTCGAGCGGCGGGGGCTGGCGCAGCGTGGCCGTCACGACCTCGTCGCCGTGCCGCTGGGTCTGCTCGTGGGCGAGCAGCCCGCTGACCCACCCTCCGTTGCCGGAGTGCTCGGGGCCGTTGAACCTGCGGGGGATCGTGGTCACTGATCCACCGTAACCAGGCGCGGACCGTCCGCGACGGATCAGGACCGGAGCGCCTCGTACCGACGCAGCGACTCCTGGCGCTCCTCGGCGTGGTCGACGATGGGGGCGGGGTAGTCGGCCGGCGGCTCGTCCAGCCTCCACGGCTCGTGGACGAACTTTCTTGGCACGTCTTGCAGCTCCGGCACCCAGCGTCGGACGTAGGTCCCGTCGGGATCGAACTTCTTGCCCTGCGACGTCGGGTTGAAGATGCGGAAGTACGGCGACGCGTCGGTGCCGCAGCCCGCGACCCACTGCCAGCCGTGCTGGTTCGACGGCGGGTCGGCGTCGACGAGCAGGTCGAGGAAGTGGTCGGCGCCCACGGTCCACTCCAGGTGCAGGTCCTTCACGAGGAAGCTGGCGACGATCATGCGCACCCGGTTGTGCATCCAGCCCTCGGCGAGCAGCTGGCGCATGCCGGCGTCGACGATCGGGAACCCGGTGCGTCCGTCCTTCCACGCCTGCAGGTCCTCGCCCGGCTCGTCGTAGTCCATCGCCTCGAACCGCTTGTCGTAGTAGCCGGCGAGCGTGTCGGGTCGGTGGTGCACGACGTCGGCGTAGAACTCGCGGAACGCGAGCTCGCGCGCATACGCCTCCGCCCCCTTGCTGCCTCGCTCGGCGAGGTCGGCGAGCATCGTGCGCGGGTGGATCGTCCCCCACTTCAGGTGCACCGACATGCGCGACGTCGCGTCGCGCCCGGGCAGGTCGCGCAGGTCGTCGTACTCGTCGACCTGGTCGAGGTACTCGCGCCAGCGACGCCGGGCGGCGTCCTCGCCCAGCGGCGGGAGCGCGACGCCGTCGGGCGGGTCGACGTCGGGGATCTGCTTGGTGCGCACGTCGGCGCGGATCCACGGCACCGACCGCACGCCGGGAGCGGGCGCGCGCCACCCGTGCTGCCGCCAGGCGCGGTAGAACGGCGTGAAGACGCGGTACGGGCTGCCGTCGTCCTTCGTGACCCGCCCCGGCGCGACGGCGTACGACGAGCCCGTGCGCACGAGGGCGACGTCGTCGTCGGCGAGCGCCTTCTCGACCCGGTCGTCACGGTCCTTCTCGTACGGGCCGTAGTCGGCGGCCACGTGCACGCTCGTCGCCCCGACCGCCCGGGCGACGCGGGGCACCGCCTCCCACGGCTTGCCGTGCACGACCGTGAGCCCGCCGACGCGCTCGTCGAGGTCGCGCAGGAGCGCCATGAGGTAGGCCAGGCGGGTCCGACCGTTCGGTCCCCAGTAGTGGTCGTCGAGCACGAACATCGGCACGACCCCGTCCGGGCCCGCCTCGATCGCCTCGCGGAGCGCGGGGTTGTCGTTCAGCCGGAAGTCGGAGCGGAAGCAGATCACGGAGGTCGACACGGTTCTCATCCTCACGCGTGCACGGGCTGTCTGCACGCCATGGAACAATGGGCGCGTGAGCGAGCTGATCGACACCACCGAGATGTACCTGCGCACCGTCTTCGAGCTGGAGGAGGAGGGCATCGTCCCCCTGCGCGCGCGCATCGCCGAGCGTCTGCACCAGAGCGGCCCGACGGTCAGCCAGACCGTCGCCCGCATGGAGCGCGACGGCCTGCTCACCGTCGAGGGCGACCGTCACCTCGAGCTGTCCGACAAGGGCCGCGCCCTCGCCACCCGCGTCATGCGCAAGCACCGCCTCGCGGAGCGTCTGCTCACCGACATCATCGGTCTGGAGATCGAGTTCGTGCACGAGGAGGCGTGCCGCTGGGAGCACGTCATGTCCGAGCAGGTCGAGCGCCGCCTGGTCGAGCTGCTCGAGCACCCCACGGAGTCGCCGTACGGCAACCCAATCCCGGGCCTGGACGAGCTCGGCGAGACCGTCGACCCCTCCCTGTTCCTGCACGGCGTGGAGCCGCTCACCCGTGCGGTCCGCGGTGGCGACGAGCCGGTCCGCCGGATCGTGCGTCGCATCGCCGAGGAGCTGCAGAAGGACACCGAGGTCATGTCGGTGCTGCGCCGGGTCGGCGCGCTGCCCGGCAACGACGTCCTCGTCTCGCGCGGTCACGACGGCGTCGTCGTCGCCCGCCAGGGCGAGACCGCCGAGGTCGACGCCGACGCCGCGGTGCACATCTTCGTCAGCGAGTAGCCGCCCCGGGCCTGGCCCGCACGGTCAAGCCCTACGACGACGCGACGCTCAGGCGTTCGCGCGCCGCAAGGCCTCCTCGACACCGGTCGGGCCGCCCTCGGGCGGGCCCACGAGCGTCTCGAGGTCGCGCTCGGTGCACACCATGTCGAGGCTGAGGCTGTGCACGAGGGCCGCGTTCAGCGAGCTCGACCCGGGCGCGAGCGTGCCGACGACCAGGCTGAACGTGTGCGGCAGCAGCACGGGGAACAGCAGCGTCGGAGGACGACGACGGCCCGACGCGTGCGCGTGCGCCTCCAGCAGCTCCCGGTAGCTCATGACGTCGGGACCACCCACGTCGAAGCCTCGGTTCACGTCGTCGTCGAGGTCGGTGACGGCGACGAGGTAGTGCAGCAGGTCGTCGAGCGCGACCGGCTGCATGTGCCGGCGCAGCCACGTCGGCCCGACCACCACGGGCAGCAGCCGGGTCGCGACCTCCATGAGGTCGAACGACGCCGACCCGCGTCCGATGACCATGCCCGCGCGCAGGACGACGGCGGGCACCGCGCCGGCGAGGAGGATCTGCGCGACCTCGTCGCGCGACGCGAGGTGCTCGGTCGGCTCGCTGCCGGCCGGCGGGCGCAGGCCGCCCAGGTAGACGATGCGACGCACGCCGGCCCGCTCGGCCGCGGCGGCGAACGTCTGCGCCATCTCGCGGTCGGCGGCCGCGTAGTCGTCGCCGTCGGACATCGCGTGCAGGAGGTAGTGGGCCACGGCCACGCCGTCGAGCGCCCGCTCCAGCGACGCCGCGTCGGTCGCGTCGCCGCGCACGACCTCGACGTGCTCGACCCACCCGGCGTCGGGCAGCCGGGCCGGGTCGCGCACGAGCACGCGCACCTCGCGGCCGAGCTCGACGAGTCGCGCGGCCAGGTGGGCGCCGACGAAGCCGGTGACCCCGGTGACGAGCACCGGCGCCATGCTCAGGCCTTCTTCGGGGGCAGGGGGATGAAGCCGCTCGTGCGACGCACGTAGTCGTCGTAGCCGGGCTTGCTCTTGCGCATGCCCTTCTCGTTGTTCGCGGCCCCGGTGACCTTGGTGAGGAAGATCGTCATGGCGATCGGGCTGACGACGGTGGCGACACCGGCCCACGACGACGCGGCGACCAGCCAGATGCCGGCCCACACGCAGGCGTCACCGAAGTAGTTCGGGTGCCGGGTGTAGCGCCACAGGCCCTGGTCCATGATCTTCCCCTTGTTGTCGGGGTCCTTCTTGAACTGGGCGAGCTGCCAGTCGCCGACGGCCTCGAAGAACAGGCCGACCGCCCACACGACGACGCCGAGCCACCCGAGCCAGCCGACGACGCCGAGGTTGTTCATGCCGACCATGACCGGGGTGGCGACGAGGAACATCGCGATGCCCTGCGGCAGGAACACCCGGGTGAGCGCGACCTGCGCGAACGAGCGGCCGTCGGCCTCGGCCAGCTCGGCGTAGCGCGGGTCCTCGTCCTTGCCGCTGTTGCGGTGGTACAGGTGCGCGGCGAGGCGCAGGCCCCACAGCGTCACGAGGACCAGCAGGAGGAGCTGCGGCGCGGGCATGCCGTCGCCGGCGTTCGTCACGAAGACGGACACGACGGCGACGAGCACGAACCCGAGGGGCCAGGCGGTGTCGACGACGGTGAGCTTCTGCACGCGCACGGAGATGGCCATGCAGGCGCCCATGAAGACGACGACGGTCGCCAACCCGATCGCGAGCGTGAGCAGGCTGTGCGAGCCGTCGTTGGCGATCATGCGAGCCACTCCAGCGGGGTCAGCGGCATGTCGGAGCGTCCGGCCGGCGACGGCTTGACGGCGAGGATCTGGTCGACACCCATGCGGTTCTCCTCGAACGCGAGCGACCCGCCCGCCAGGTAGAGACGCCACACGCGGGCGGTCTCCTCGCCGACGAGCGCGACCGCGGTGCCCCAGTTCTCCTCGAGGTTGCGGGCCCAGCCGGCGACCGTCATCGGGTAGTGCTCGCGCATCGCCTGCACGTCGCGGATCTCCAGGCCGGCCCCGGCGATCAGGCCGATGGTCTTGGCGATCGGCTTCATGTGCATGTCGGGGGCGATGTAGGTCTCGATGAACGGGCCGCCGCCGGGACGGTCGCCGACCTGGTCGTTGCTGCGCGACATCTGCTGGATCAGCACGCGGCCGCCGGGACGCAGGTAGCGGTGGATCGACTCGGTGAACACGACGTACTCCTCGTCGCCGACGTGCTCGCCCATCTCGATCGAGGCGATCGCGTCGATGGTGCCGTCGGCCACGCCCGCCCCCGCGAGGTCGCGGAAGTGGCGCAGGCTCACCTCGACGCGACCCTGCAGCCCGCGCTCTGCGGCGCGCTTCATGACGAAGTCGCGCTGCTCGTGCGACAGGGTGACGCCGGTGACGTGGACGCCGTAGTGCTCGGCGGCGTGCAGGCTGAGCGAGCCCCAGCCCGAGCCGATGTCGAGCATCCGCATGCCGGGGCGGAGGCCGAGCTTGCGGCACACGAGGTCGAGCTTGGCGGTCTGCGCCTGCTCCAGCGACCAGGTCGGGTCGGCGTGGAAGCCGCTCGAGTAGGCCATCTGCGGGTCGAGGACGAGCTCGTAGAAGTCGTTGGAGAGGTCGTAGTGGTGGCTGATGGCGGCGCGGTCGCGCTCGCGGCTGTGCAGCTCGCCCGTCAGGTTCGACTCGGCGGCGGGTGCCTTCGGACGTCGACCGATCGCGCCGAGCCGCACGGCCAGCCAGGCGCCGCGCAGCGCGTGCCGGGCCTTGATGCGCGGGCGTGCGGCGTTCGCGTCGGCGGCGCGGGCGTCGCGGACGGCCTCCCACATGGTCCGCAGGCCGTCGGCGAGGTCGCCCTCGATGTCGAGGTCGCCCTGCACGTACGCGCGGGCGACGCCCAGCTCGCCGGGGGAGTACAGCACGTGGCGGACCGCGCGCTTGTCGCGCAGCACCAGGACGGGTGCGTCCTCGGGGCCGGCCTCGCTGCCGTCCCACAGCCGCAGTCGGACGGGGAGGGTCATGCCGAGGGCGTCCTCGGCGAGGGAGTGCAGCGCAGCAGCCTTGTTCATGGGGTCAATCCTGGTCCGGTCGGGTCGGCCCCGCCAGCCGGGGTCCGCGAGGGTGGTTCGACGCCGTCGGCGTCGGGGATCGGTGGGCGTCGGGTGCCGCGGCTGGGGCCGTGCGGCATCCTGAGCGCATGGAAGGTCGGGCCCGCGATCAGGGCGTGGTGGAGAGGGTCGTCACGGAGGTGCTCGGCTGGGCGGTCGTCGTCATCGGCATCATCCTCTGGCCGTTGCCGGGTCCTGGTCTGCTCATCATCCTCGCGGGCATCACGATCCTGGCACGGCAGCACGCGTGGGCGCGGCGGGTGCTGGACCCCTTGCGCGAGAAGGCGGTGGAGGCGGCCCGGTTCGGCGTGGCCACCTGGCCGCGCATCGTCCTGAGCGCGCTCGGCGGCGTCTGGCTCGCCGTGCTCGGTGTCGTGTGGTGGGTGAGCCCGACGATCCCGGAGTTCGAGGTGCTGGGCGTCGGCTTCGGGCCCCAGCTGCCCGCGGCGGGCTGGGCCACGGGTCTCGGGCTGGTCGCGTCGGCCTTCGCGGCGTGGGGTCTGCTCGTGTACAGCGTGCTGAGGTGGCGGGAGCGGTAGTCTCCGGCGCGTGACCTCACGCACGCGCAGCGTCCGGACGACCGCCCTGGTGGCGGTCCTCGCGGTCCTGGCGGGCACGGCCTTCGTGCCCGCGTCGGCCGCGTCGCGGGCGGACTCCGCGCGCGCTACGGCGGCGCGCATCGTCGCCTCCGCCCCGTCCGGGGGAGCGTTGCGGGTCGTCACGACCGTCACCGCACCCGACGGTCGACCCGTGGTGCGCACCGTCCGCGTGGCCGACCGTGCCCAGGCGCAGCGGGTCGTGGCCGCCCAGCTCGACGACCCGTCGGCGGTCACCGTCTCGATGGCGCAACCCGTCGCCGCGCTGCGCTCGAACGACCCCCTGCGCGGTCGGCAGTGGGCACTCGACCGGCTCCAGGCGGAGACGCTGTGGCGCCGGGCCGACGGTCGCGCCACCCGCTCCACCCCGCGCGCCGTGGTCGCCGTCGTCGACACGGGCGTCGATCGCACCCACCCCGACCTGCGCGGCAACGTCATGCGCGGCGTCGACGTGCTCACAGGCGGGACGGTCAGCGGCGACCCCCACGGGCACGGCACCCACGTGGCGGGGATCGTCGCCGCGGTGGCCGGCAACCGTCGGGGCGTCGCCGGCCTGGCGCCTCGCGCTGCGGTCCTGCCGATCCGCGTGCTCGGTGCCGACGGGCGAGGCTCGAGCGACGACGTCGCGCGGGGCGTGCTGATCGCCGTCGACCGCAAGGCGCAGGTGGTCAACCTCTCGCTCTCCGCCGGCACCGACGACCCGGCGCTCGCCCGCGCCGTGGCTTACGCGCAGCGCAAGGGCGTGCTCGTCGTCGCCGGCGCGGGCAACAGCGGGTGCGGGGTGCTGTTCCGTCCGGTCCAGTACCCGGCGGCCTACCCGGGCGTCGTGGGAGTCGGCTCGGTCGACGCCGACCTCAGGGGCTCGTCGTTCAGCAGCTGTGGCTCGTGGGTCGACGTCGTCGCTCCGGGACGGGGCATCTGGTCGACCGTCCCGCGCGACGACCGGCTGTCGTGCCGCGACGTCTACTGCGCGCTGAGCGGAACGTCGATGTCGTCGCCCTACGTCGCCGCGGCGGCCGCGCTCGCGATGAGCCGACGCGGGCTCAGCGCGCAGCGGGTCGCGGCGCGGCTCGAGGAGACCGCCCGCGACCTGGGTCCCCGCGGCAAGGACCAGAGGTTCGGCGCGGGCCTGCTCGACGCGCGGCGGCTGGTCGGATGAGCCTGCTCCTGCGCCGGTTCCCGGGCGCCGACCTGCCGTGGACGCGGCTGGGACGCGGGTCGACGCCGGTGCGTGAGCTCGATGGCTTCTGGCTGAAGGACGAGTCGGTCTTCGGCGACGGCGGTTGGGGCGGCAACAAGGTCCGCAAGCTGGAGTGGATCCTGCCCGACGTGCGACGTCGCAAGCGTGGGACGCTGCTCACGGTCGGCGGCATCGGCACCCATTGGGGCCTCGCGGCGGCGCTCTACGGACGCGAGGAGTGCCTGCGCGTCGTGCTGGGGCTCGTCGACCAGCCGGTCGACGACCACGTGCGCGAGCAGACCCGCCGCCTCGACGCGTCCGGTGCCGTGGTGCACCGCTTCCGCTCCGTGGCCCGGCTGCGGGCCGCGGCCCCGTTCCTGCTGGCCCGCTACGCCGACGGGCTGCGGACACCCGCCTACCTGCCGGCCGGCGGGTCGTCGCCCGTCGGCACGCTCGGCTACGTGGAGACGGCGCTCGAGATCGCCGAGCAGGTGCGGGCGGGTCTGCTGCCCGAGCCGGCGACGGTGGTGACGGCGGTCGGGTCGGGCGGCACGGCAGCGGGCCTGACGCTCGGCCTGCGGATGGCGGGGCTGCGCTCGCGCGTGCTCGGCGTCGTCGTCAACGACTCCTTCCGTCTCGACGCCGTCACGGTGGCGCGGCTGGCCGACGACACCGCGTCGTTGCTGCGCACGCGGGGCGCGCTCGTCGACGTCCGCGTCGGGCCCGACGACCTCGACGCCGACCACGGGTGGCTCGGCGCGACCTACGGGGCGTCCACCCCGGAGAGCGAGGCCGCCCTCGCCTGGGCCGCGGAGCAGGGCCTGCACCTCGAGCCGGTCTACACGGCGAAGGCGCTCGCCGCCGTCCGGGCCCGTTCGGCGACCGGGCCGGTGCTCTTCCTGCAGACCCACGGACCCCGCCCCCAGCCGCGGTCCTAGTCGTGCCCCCAGTGCGCCACGACGGTGCACCGCCGGCCCGCTGGCCGGTGTCGTCGGTCTGGCCCAGGATGGGGGCATGACGACGTGCGACGTGGTGGTGATCGGACTCGGACCCGGCGGAGAGGCACTGGCGTCCCGGCTGGCGGGGGAGGGCCTCGACGTGGTCGCCGTGGAGTCCGGCCTGGTGGGCGGCGAGTGCCCCTACTGGGGCTGCATCCCCTCCAAGATGTTCATCCGCGCCGCGGGTGCGGTCGCGGAGACGCGGCGTGCGGCCGAGCTGGCCGGCGCGGCCACCGTCGAGCCCGACTTCTCCGTCGTCGCGCGGCGCATCCGTGAGGAGGCCACCGACGACTGGGACGACACCGTCGCCGCGGAACGCCTCGAGAGGTCGGGCGCGCGCCTGCTGCGCGGGCACGGCCGGCTGGCGGGGCCGCGGGTCGTCGAGGTCGACCTGTCCGGCGGCGGCACCACGCGCGTCGAGGCACGACGCGGCGTCGTGCTCAACCCGGGCACCCGTGCCTCGGTGCCGCCGATCGACGGCCTGGCCGACACGCCCTTCTGGACGAACCACGAGGCGCTCGAGGCGTCGGTGCTGCCGGCGACGCTCGCGGTCGTCGGGGGCGGTCCGATCGGGCTCGAGCTGGCCCAGGCGTTCGCTCGGTTCGGCAGCGAGGTCACGGTGGTCGAGGTGGGTCCGCGCATCCTCGGCCCCGAGGAGCCGGAGGCGGCCGACGTCCTGCGCGGCGCGTTCGAGCGCGACGGCATCGACGTCCGCGAGGGCGAGCGCATCGTCTCCGTGTCGCACGACGGACAACAGTTCACGCTCGAGCTCGCGTCGGGCACGCTGCACGTGGAGCAGCTCCTCGTAGCCGCCGGACGCACGCCGCAGATCTCCGACATCGGCCTCGACACCGTCGGTCTCGACCCGACGGCCCGCTCGATCGACGTCGACGACGCGATGCAGGCGGCCGACGGCCTGTGGGTCGTGGGCGACGTGGCCGGCCGCGGCGCATTCACCCACGTCTCGATGTACCAGTCCGACCGCGCGGCGCGAGCCGTCCTCGGCGAGACGCTCCCTGACTACGACGGCTCGTTCCCGCGCGTCACGTTCACCGACCCCGAGGTCGGCGGGGTCGGCCTCACCGAGAAGCAGGCCCGCGAGCAGGGGATCGACGTCCGGGTCGCGAGCACCGACCTGGCGCAGAGCTCGCGCGGCTTCACGCACGGCCCGGGCGCCGAGGGCGTCGTGAAGCTGGTGCTCGACGCCGCGCGCGGCGTGCTCGTGGGCGCGACGGTCGTCGGCCCGACCGGCGGCGAGACCGTCTCGGGGCTCGCCGTGGCGGTGCGCGCCGAGGTGCCGGTGTCCACGCTGCGCAACTCCGTGTACGCCTACCCGACGTTCTGGCGCGCCGTCGAGAGCGCGCTCGGCGAGCTCGACTGATCCTCAGGCCTTGCCGAGCAGCTCCAGCACCTGCTTCTCCAGGGTGCGGCTGACCGGCTCCCCGGGGGCGACCGCGCGGTGGCCGCCTGCCACCACGACCCCGTCGCCGAAGAGGTCGACGACGCGCGGGTCCACGTACGACGAGCGGGCGACCGCGGGGGTGTTGCCGAGGTGCTCGGCGACCTCGCGCATCGCCGCGGCGACCGACTTCTTGCGGGCCGTCTTGGTCGACGCGTCCGAGGACGACAGCGCGGCCGCGGCGATCACGGTGCCTCGCCAGGTGCGGAAGTCCTTGGCCGAGTACTCCTCGCCCAGCACCTCCTTGACGTAGTCGTTGACCGCCGTCGCGCCCAACGTCGACCACCCGTCGCCGCCCCGGTACGCCAGGAGGACGTCGCCGCCGGTCCGTCGGCGACGCAGCGGCTCGAGGGCCGCGATGAGCCGCTCGTCGCGCAGCGAGACCTCGAGGTCCTGACCGCTCTTGGCGACGTACTCGAAGACGAGCGAGTCGCCGTCGCGGCGCACGTGCTGCTTCTCGATCGTCGTCAGCCCGTAGCTGCCGTTCTCGTCGGTGTAGCGGTCCGAGCCGACGCGGAAGATGCCGAGGTCGAGCAGGCAGAAGGCGAGCGCCGCGGTGCTCCGCAGGGTCGCGTCGTCGGCCACCTCCTCGCGCGCTGCGTCCCGCGCCTCGAGCAGGGCGGTGGCGAAGCCCTCCATGTGCTGGAACTTCTCGGCGTCGCGGCGCTCGCGCCAGGCCGGGTGGTACAGGTACTGGCGGCGGCCGGCCTCGTCGGTGCCGACGGCCTGGAGGTGGCCGTTCTCGGCCGGGCAGATCCACACCTTCGTCCAGGCGGGCGGGATGACGAGCTCCTTGCAGCGCGCGACGTCGATCTCCTCCAGCGGCGCGCCGTCCTGGTCGAGGTAGCGGAACCCTCGGCCGTGCTTGACCCGCGTCCAGCCGGCCATGGACGGTGACGTGCGACGCAGGCGGACCATGCTCCGACCGTAGGCGGGGCGTCGGATGGCCGCGAGCCGAGCGGTCGTGCGGTCGGGATCGTGGCGAGCAGGCAGACTACGAGGGTGCGAGCTCTTGTCGCGGTCGTCGCGTTGTCCCTGACCCTGGCCGCCTGCACGCGCGACGGCGACGCCGGCCGTGCCGAGCCGTCCGCGTCCGCGCCGCCGACGGCCACCGCGTCCGTCGGCGACGCGAAGGGGTGCGGCAGCGTCCCCGACGACGTCACCGGAGGCACCCGCGACGTGACCCGCACGATCGACGTCGACGGCTCGGAGCGGTCGTACGTCGTGCACGTCCCGCCCGGCTACGACGGACGACGGGCCCTGCCGGTGGTCTACCTCTTCCACGGGCTGGGCAGCAACGCGCCGCAGGTGCTCACCTACTCCGGCTTCCCGACCGTGGCCGACGAGCGCGACTTCATCGTCGTGGCACCGCAGGCGCTCGAGCCCCGCCGGGAGTGGGACGTCATGGCCACCGCCGACCAGCCCCGCTCGGACGCGGCCTTCTGGCTGCAGCTGAGCGAGCAGCTCGGCGACGAGTGGTGCGTCGACACCGACCGCCAGTTCGCCGCGGGCATGTCGAACGGGTCGGCAGTGGTCTTCGCGATGGCCTGCCGCGGCGTCTACCCGTTCCGCGCCTACGGCGGCGTCGCGGCGACCTTCTACGACCAGGCCGCGTGCGGCGACGCGCCGCCGACGTCGTTCATCTACTTCCACGGGACCGGCGACGAGGTGGTGCCCTACCAGGGTGGCGAGACCCCGATCTTCCCCGTCCGCGCGGTGCAGACGGTGCTCGGCGACTGGGCCGGCCACGACGGCTGCGCACGCGAGCCGCGTCGTCAGGACGTCGCGTCCGACGTGGTCCGCGAGACCTGGCGAGGGTGCTCCGAGGGCAGCCGGCTGCAGGCCTACGTGATCGACGACGGTGGTCACACCTGGCCCGGCGCCGGCTTCGAGGTCCCGGTGCTGGGCAAGACGACGTCGTCCATCGACGCCACGAGGCTCATGGCCGACTTCTTCGGCCTGAAGGCCCCCTGACCTCGACCGCCGCCGTCGCAGGCCTCGCGGTGGGAGGGTCGCGAGCACTACCGTGAGGAAAGGCTTCCCCCGCGTCGACCCCTGGAGGGCCTCGGGCCCGGGCGCGGGGGGAGCTCGACTCGTCGGTGCCGAGTGCGGTGCTCAGGCCGGCCGGCCGACACCGTAGGGGTCGAAGGAGCTGCGCCGCTCGTCGACCTGGAGCGGACGACCGATCGGCGGCGCCGCACGCTGCGGGCAGCGAGGGCGGTCGCACGTGCGGCAGCCGGGACCGATGGGCATGACGTCGGGCTCGATGAGGTCTAGCCCCGCGCTGTAGACGAGCCGTCCCGCCTGGCGCAGCTCGCAGCCCAGCCCGATGACAAAGGTCTTGGCCGCGCTGCCGTAGCCGCCGCGTCGCCGGGTGACGGTCCGGGCCATCCACAGGTATCGCTGCCCGTCGGGCATCTCCGCCACCTGGACGTCGACCTGTCCGGGTGAGGCGAAGGCGTCGTAGACGTTCCACAGCGGGCAGGTCCCGCCGCTGCGCGAGAAGTGGAAGCCGGTGGCCGACACCCGCTTGGAGATGTTCCCCGCCTTGTCGACACGCACGAAGATGAACGGCACGCCGCGCAGCTCGGACCGCTGGAGCGTGCTGAGCCGGTGCGCCGCGGTCTCGTAGCCGACGCCGAAGTGCTCGGCCAGCACCTCGACGTCGTAGCGCAGCCGCTCGGCGGCGCGAAAGAACGGGCGGTAGGGGAGGATCAGCGCCCCGGCGAAGTAGTGCGCCAGACCGATGCGCGCCAGGGCGCGGGTGGTGTCGTCGGGCCACGTCTCGGCGTCGATCACGGTGTCGAGGACGTCGCCCGCCTCGAGGTAGGCCAGCTGCGTGGCCATGCGGAAAGCCTGCTGCCCCGGGCGGAGGTCCGGCGCGAGGCGCAGCGTCCGGGTCGCGTCGTCGTACTCGAGCGTGCTGCGCGCGTCCGGCTCGGTGGTCGCGACGGTGACGCCGTGCGCCGACTGCAGGTGACGTCGCAGGTGGTGACGCACCTCCAGACGTCGCGTCCCGATGGACCGTGCGAGGTCCTCCGCGGCGCGGTCGACGGGGTCGATGTAGTTCTGGTGGCGGTAGAAGAAGTCGCGGACGTGCTCGTGCGGCATCAGGGCCTGCGCCGCGGTGCGACGGTCCGTGACGGCCTCCAGGTGCGCGACGGCGTCGCGGTAGCGCCGGTGCAGCTGCACGATCGCCTCGGCCACCTCGGGCATGGACCCGGCGACCTGCTGCAGGTCCGACAGCGGCAGGCCGGTCGCGCCGCTGGCCTCGGGGAGCGCCTCCCGCAGCTCCGCGAGCTGGCGCGCGGTGTCGCGCGGGCTGAAGAACGCCGGGTCGACACCGAACACCTCGGTGAGCCGAACCAGCACGGTCACCGTCAGCGGGCGGGTGTCGTGCTCGATCTGGTTCAGGTAGCTGGCCGAGATCGCCAGGATCCGGGCGAGCTCGACCTGGCTGAGCCCGCGCTCCTCGCGCAGCCGACGCAGCCGCGCACCTGCGTAGAGCTTGTCCATGCGCTCACCGTAGGCGATCTGTGAAAGGTCGAGCCTTCGCAATCTTGGCAAAAGGGACGCTCTTGGTTGTCAGAACCTGGCGGGCTGCGTGCCTTCACCTCGACCGCCGCGGCCGCTGCACTGGATCCCGAGACGCCCCGGATCACCCGGACCGGGAGCAGTGCACCAGGAGCGACGATGACGAACCAGAACCCCGCCCCGACCGCCGAGCAGCTCGACGCCGCCTGGGCGTCTGACCCGCGGTGGGCGACCGTGAAGCGTGACTACACCGGTGCCGACGTCGTGCGCCTGCGCGGCACCGTGCAAGAGGCGCACACGCTCGCCGACCTCGGCGCGCGCAAGCTGTGGGACTACGTGTCCGGCCAGGTCGAGGGCGTCGACTACGTGAACGCGCTCGGCGCCCTCACCGGCAACCAGGCGGTCCAGCAGGTCCGCGCCGGTCTGCGTGCCATCTACCTGTCGGGCTGGCAGGTCGCCGCCGACGCGAACCTCGCCGGACAGACCTACCCCGACCAGAGCCTGTACCCGGCCAACTCGGTGCCCGCCGTCGTGCGCCGCATCAACAACGCCCTGCAGCGCGCCGACCAGCTCGAGCACGCCGAGGGGCAGGTGACCCGCGACTGGTTCGCCCCGATCGTCGCCGACGCGGAGGCCGGGTTCGGCGGTCCGCTCAACGCCTACGAGCTGATGCGGGCGATGATCGCCGCCGGCGCCGCGGGCGTGCACTGGGAGGACCAGCTCGCGAGCGAGAAGAAGTGCGGGCACCTGGGCGGGAAGGTCCTGGTCCCGACCCAGCAGCACGTCCGCACCCTCAACGCGGCGCGCCTCGCGGCCGACGTCGCCGGCGTGCCGACCGTCGTCATCGCCCGCACGGACGCCCAGGCCGCGACGCTCCTCACCAGCGACGTCGACGAGCGCGACCGTCGCTTCCTGACCGGTGGGCGCACCTCGGAGGGCTTCTTCGAGGTGTCGAACGGCATCGACCCGTGCATCGACCGTGGCATCGCCTACGCCGAGTACGCGGACCTGCTGTGGATGGAGACGTCCGAGCCGGACCTCGAGCTGGCGCGCCAGTACGCGGAGGCGATCAAGAAGGAGCACCCCGACCAGCTGCTCGCCTACAACTGCTCGCCGTCGTTCAACTGGAGGAAGCACCTCGACGACGCGACCATCGCCAAGTTCCAGCGCGAGCTCGGCGCGATGGGCTACACCTTCCAGTTCATCACCCTGGCCGGCTTCCACGCGCTCAACCACTCGATGTTCGACCTCGCCCACGGCTACGCGCGCACCGGCATGAGCGCCTACGTCGAGCTGCAGGAGCGCGAGTTCGGCGACGAGGTGCGCGGCTATACGGCCACGAAGCACCAGCGCGAGGCGGGCACGGGCTACTTCGACGCCCTCAGCACGACCATCAACCCGGCGTCGTCCACCACGGCGCTGACCGGGTCGACCGAGGAGGCGCAGTTCTGATGTGTGCACCCACGCGCAACGACATGCAGCTGCTCGGCCCGGTCGGGCCGCGCGACCACGAGGTGTTCAGCGACGGCGGGCTCGGCATCCTGCGCATGCTGCACGACCGGTTCGACGGACGTCGACGCGAGCTGCTGCGACTGCGTCGCGACCGGGACCTCGCGGCCGGTCCGGGCGGGCGCCCCGACTTCCTGCCTGAGACCGCCGGCGTCCGCGAGGACCCGTCCTGGCGGGTGGCGGGCGCCGGTCCCGGCCTGGAGGACCGGCGGGTCGAGATCACCGGGCCGGTCGACCGCAAGATGACGATCAACGCGCTGAACTCCGGCGCGCAGGGCTGGCTGGCGGACTTCGAGGACGCGACGAGCCCGTCGTGGCGCAACGTCGTCGACGGCCAGCTGAACCTGCACGACGCGGTCAGCCGGGTCATCGAGCACGAGGAGAACAGCAAGCGGTACGTGCTGGAAGACGGTCCGCTGGCGACGATCATCGTGCGCCCGCGGGGCCTGCACCTCGACGAGGAGCACCTGCGCATCAAGGGTGCACCCATCGCCGGCGCGCTCTTCGACTTCGGTCTCTACGTCCACCACAACGCCAGGCGGCTCATCGAGCAGGGCACGGGGCCGTACTTCTACCTGCCGAAGCTCGAGAGCCACCTCGAGGCGCGCTGGTGGGACGACGTGTTCACGCGCACCGAGCAGTGGCTGCGCATCCCGCACGGCACGATCCGCGCGACGGTGCTGATCGAGACGCTGCCCGCGGCCTTCGAGATGGAGGAGATCCTCTACGAGCTGCGCGACCACGCCGCCGGGCTCAACGCCGGCCGCTGGGACTACATCTTCAGCACGATCAAGAACCTCGGGGCCGACCCCGCCTATGTGCTGCCGGACCGCGCCGACGTGACGATGACCGTGCCGTTCATGCGTGCCTACACCGAGCTGCTCGTGAAGACGTGCCACCGCCGTGGCGCGCACGCCATCGGCGGCATGGCGGCCGTCATCCCGAGCAGGGACGAGGACCGCAACCGCGACGCCCTGGCCAAGGTCCGGGCCGACAAGGAGAGGGAGGCGGCCGCCGGCTACGACGGGTCGTGGGTGGCGCACCCCGGCCTGGTCGCGACGTGCCGCGACGCCTTCACGGAGGTGCTCGGCGACCGGCCGAACCAGGTCGACCGGCAGCGTGACGACGTCGAGGTGTCGGCTGCGGACCTGCTCGACGTGGCTGCCACGCCGGGCGAGGTCACGGCCCAGGGTCTGCGGGCGAACGTCTCGGTCCTCGTCCGCTACGTCGACGCGTGGCTCGACGGCCGCGGTGCGGTCGGGCTCGACGGGCTGATGGAGGACGCCGCGACGGCCGAGATCTCGCGCTGCCAGCTCTGGCAGTGGTGCCGGCACGCGACCCCGATCGACGGGGGCGGTGTCGTGACGCGCTTCCGCGTCGCGGCGCTGCTGGAGCAGGAGCTCGACGCGCTGGAGCAGGCGGGACGGCCGCCGGAGCGCATCGAGGCGCTGCGCCACGTCGTGCGGCGGGGTGCGCTCGGGGACGACCTCCCCGCGTTCCTCACCGACGACGCCTACCGACGTTTCCTCGTGACCCGCGAGGAGTGCGGTGGAAGAGGAGGCCGACGGCGGGACCGACGTGGGCCTTCCTGGTCGCAGGAGAAGCCG
>LULJ01000058.1_pt1 | contig 71775 bp, 69 predicted proteins | sample 728171 | NCBI WGS metagenome assembly LULJ01 (sample SAMN03860292, study PRJNA289734) | marine metagenome | biome: seawater column; feature: ocean; material: water; isolation source: Red Sea water column Station 169 - depth 25m | place: Saudi Arabia: Red Sea | collected 2011-10-15 | depth 25 m
AAAGAAGAAGAAATAGAAGTAGTTCATATTTAAAATAAACGATTTTTAATTATATCAACTATTTCCAAGGGTTTATCGAGTGGGACGTGATGAGCTGCGCCAGGAATTTCTTCAAATTCCATGATATCTGAATACATATTTTTAATATTGCCAAGAATATTTCCTGACATCAATAAACTATTTGCACCATGAATAAATAGAGCAGGGCATCCGAATGAAAATTGATAACCAAATAATCTTTCCAAGCTATTAAACATAGAATCATCAAACTTCCATCGCCATCCTTCATCAGTTTTTCGAACAGAATGTTCTGCTATATATCTTACAAACCAATCATTAAGGCATCCCTGTTCAGGTAAAAGCCTAAACCTTTTTAAAATAGTAGCTTTATCTGGATAATATTTAATCATTCTTAGAGGACCGCCCTCATGTTGCGAAGGATCCCAGTCGGGTGGTCTTATAAAGGTATCGATCATTATTAAGCTAGAAACAAGTTCTTTTTTTTCGGAGGCGACATATGCCGCAACTTGACCACCTAGAGAATGTCCAACAATGAAGACATTATCGGTGAGCTTAGCTGATTTTTCTTTATCAATAATTGAAATAATACATTGACCAAAATCTTTGATGCTGTACTTATCTCTAAAACCTGAATCACCCATGCCTGGAAGATCAACCGCAATCACATTAGTATTTTCTGTAAAATGTGGAGCTATTGGATACCACCATTTTTTATGTGCTCCAGTTCCATGGATAAATATAAGCAGGTTTTTACTTTCTGAATCACAATCCCATTTTGAATAAGAGAGATTTCCTTTTGGATTATCAATTTCGCATTCTGTTGGCTCTACTTTAATGGCTTCAAAAAACCATTCTGGAGCATTTGCTATATCTTTAATTAGATTGTCAGTGATTCTCATAAACAGTATTCTAAGCCATATCAATTAAACATATGAATAAAAATTTAACTCCTGCTGCAACTGTTCTTGTTTTAAGGGATTCAAAAGAAGGAATTGAGGTCTTAATGGTAAAAAGATCTAAAAAGTCACCTTTTGGAAACTTATTTGTTTTTCCTGGTGGAAAGATTGATGAAGATGACCTTCAAAAAGAATGGAAATTATACTGTGACGGATATAATGATTCTATAGCTTCTGAAATTCTTGGTGTAAACGAGAGCGGCTTGAGCTATTGGATAGCTTGTATAAGAGAGAGTTTTGAAGAGGTTGGAATATTATTAGCAAAAAGAAAGTCTGGAGAAAAACTAGACTTAGAAGGTAGGGATAAAAATAAGTTTGACAAATATAGAAAGGATCTAATCAATCATGAGATATCTTTTTTAGAAATTTGTAAGAGAGAAGAGCTAATTCTAACTGCTAAAAATATTGCACCATTATCTCATTGGATCACGCCTGATTTTGAAATAAAACGTTTTGACACAAGATTTTTTATTGCATATTTGCCTGAAAATCAAATTGTTCAGCACGATGGTATGGAATTAACTCATAGTTTATGGATAAATCCAAATAACGCACTAAAAAAAGCAATGGAAGGTGACATGCAAATGATTTTGCCAACAACGGAAAATCTAAAATTATGTTCAAATTTTACTTCTGCAAGCGAAATGCTTGAAAACCAAAAAAATTTAACGAAAAATGATATCAAGCCTATACTACCGAAGTTTTATAAAAAAAATGGAACATGGAATGTTTTATATCCAGGCGATGAGGGTTATGAGGACTATTAATGCATAAGTTAATAAAGAAAATTACAGCAAATAATGGTGGAGTTTTTACTGGTAATGGAACAAACACATATTTAATTGGGTACGATGATATTACTTTAATTGATCCTGGCCCAAATGATATTGATCATATAGAAAAAATTTTGGCACTAGGTGGAGATAAGATCAAAAGAATTTTGGTTACACACACTCATACAGATCACTCACCAGCAGCATTGCCAATTTCAAAAAAATTAAATATTCCTATGTTTGGGAGATTGGTTGATAGAGATTCTGAATGGGAAGATGAAACATTTGCACCAGATACTGTTTTAAGTCACGGCGATATTATTTCAACTAATGAATATACACTAGAGACAATTCATTCTCCAGGACATGCGTCAAATCATTTATGTTTTTATTTAAAAGATCAAAAATGTTTGTTAACTGGAGATCACATAATGGATGGATCAACCGTAGTCATTGCTCCACCTGATGGGAATATGACTGAATACATTGAATCATTAAAATTACTTGAGAGTTATGATATTGATTACTTTGCACCTGGCCATGGTGAGTTTATGCAAGAGCCGTCAAAGACTATTCAATCTATAATAAGGCACAGACTTTCAAGGGAATCTAAAGTTCTTAGGAGCATTGAAAATAATAAAGATCAAGATATCGACAAATTACTTTTGTCAGTTTATGACGATGTTCCTGACATATTGCATCCTATTGCAAGAATGAGCTTGTTAGCACATCTTATTAAGTTAGAAGCGGATGGAAAAATTCTTCAGACTGATAATACTTATTCTTTATCTGTTTGATCTTCATTATCTGTATTCTCAATACTTATATCAAGTTTGAACTTTTTTTCATCCTTTCTATTTTTTAAAACTTTTTTACTCTCATTTTCAGCAATTTTGTCATCAAAACAGTCATTCGAGTCATACATTTCTGTATTAGATACTTTATTAGAAGCAGTAATCGGAGTAGGAGGTTGAGGAACAGGCACCTGCATGCATGCAACCAAAACTTTAGAGTTTACTTTGCTTAGGGTATTGGGATCAGCATCTGGAAGCATTGATTTATCATAATTTTGGTGAGTATTACATCCAAATAAAATTAAAAATGGTATTATTTTTTTCACAATTTTTTACTGTTCTTTAGCAAAGACTCAACTACAGCTGGCTCAGCAAGTGTAGTTGTATCACCAAGATTTTCAAAATCACCCTCAGCAATTTTTCTCAGTATTCTTCTCATAATTTTGCCTGATCTAGTTTTAGGTAGTCCAGGAGCATTTTGAATAAGATCAGGTTTGGCAATTGGCCCAATCTCTTTTGAAACAAATCCAATTAAGTCTTTTTCTAAATCATCATTAAATACATTATCTTTCATCAAAGTTACAAACGCATAAATACCCTGTCCTTTAATTGGATGTTGAAATCCAACTACTGCCGCTTCTGCAACTGAGTCATGAAGTACTAGAGCACTCTCAATTTCAGCAGTTCCTAATCTGTGTCCAGAGACGTTAAGAACATCATCAACTCTGCCAGTTATCCAATAGTAACCATCTTCATCTCTTTTTGCACCGTCACCGGTAAAGTAAATATTTTTAAAGGTTTTAAAATATGTGGATATCATTCTTTCGTGGTCTCCATATACACTTCTAATCTGACTGGGCCAGGAAGACTCAATGACCAAATTACCTGAAGCTGTTCCTTCTAATGAATGACCTTCGTCATCATAAATTGCAGGTTTTACACCAAAAAAAGGCAATGTTGCAGAACCGGGCTTTACTGAAGTTATACCTGAAATTGGAGATATTAAAACCGATCCAGTTTCTGTTTGCCACCATGTATCAATGACGTCACATGAACCATTCCCAACAATTTTGTAATACCAATCCCATGCTTCAGGATTAATAGGCTCTCCTACTGTTCCAAGAACTCGTAGAGATTTTCTTTTAGTTCTAAGAACAGGCTCGTCACCTTGGGACATTAGAGCTCTTATTGCTGTAGGGGCAGTATAAAAAATACTTACATCATATTTATCACATATATCCCAAAACCTTGAAGCATTTGGATAAGTTGGTATTCCTTCAAACATTATAGTAGTCATTCCATTTGAGAGAGGCCCATATAGAATATATGTATGTCCGGTGATCCAACCAACATCTGCTGTACACCAATATATATCAGACTGACTTGCTCCAAATAGATATTTAAAACTCATGTGAGCACCGAGCAAATAACCGGCTGTTGTGTGTAAAACACCCTTAGGTTTTCCTGTAGATCCAGAAGTATAAAGAATGAACAACGGATCCTCTGAGTCCATTGGTTCTGGATCGCATGAAGATGACACTTCTTTAATAAGATCTTCATACCAAAGATCTCTTCCATCTTTCCAATTTATTTTATTACCTGTTCTTTTAACAACGATTGTATGCTTTACATTCGGACAATCATTTAATGCTTTATCTACATTTGATTTAAGAGGAACTATTTTTCCTCCTCGAATACCCTCATCTGCGGTAATAACAATTTCACAATTAGCATCAAGAATTCTATCTTTCAAAGATTCTGGAGAGAATCCCCCAAAAACCACCGAATGGATTGCTCCAATCCTTGTGCAAGCAAGCATTGCAAAGGCAGCTTCAGGAATCATAGGCATATATATGCAAACTCTTGAACCTTTTGAAACTTTAAGGCTTTTTAATACATTTGAAAATTTACATATTTCTTTGTGAACTTCTTTATAAGTAAATGATTTTGAATTTCCTGGCTCATCACCTTCCCAAATAAGTGCTTTTTTTTCTGATTTATCTTCAAGATGTCTATCAATACAATTTTCACTTACATTTATTTTTCCATCGGCAAACCATTTCGCATTTGCAAATTCATCATTGTGGATCTCAGTGAAATCTTTAATCCATGAAAGATTTTCAACTGCCATCTTCTTGAAAAATTCCTTGGGATTATTAATAGATTGACCATAAAGCTTCTTATATTCCTTAAAGTTTTTTAAATGGGGATTTAATGACTTTGCTCTAATTAAACTTCCTGTCATAAAATTAAATGATAGATGGTTGAGGATTTACAAAATTTTTACCCTTTGGGTTTGACATTATCATTGAGATAAGTGACTCATAATCTGCTTCATTAGATTCAAGATTAATATCAGAAGCATTGATTATTAGCAGCGGCGCATCATTATAATTAAGGAAGAAACGGGAGTATGCATCATTTAATCTTTCAAGATAATCTAATGTTAAATATTGTTCATTAATATTTCCTCTTTTAGTAATTCTCTCTTTCAAAATCTCAATTGGAGCCTGAAGATAGATAACTAAATCAGGAGTTGGTGCATCAAGAGTAATGTGTTCATATACTTTTTCATAAAGAATCATTTCTTCAGCTGACAAAGTAACCTCAGCAAATAACCTATCTTTTTCAATTAAAAAATCAGCAACACGAACATTTTCAAAAAGACTTCTTTGCTTAAGATCTTGAATTTGTTGCATTCTTTGAAATAGAAAGAATAGCTGAGTTGCAAGTGCAGATTGACTTGGATTTCTGTAAAAGTTTTTTAGAAATGGATTTTCAGCAGGCTGTTCTAGGAAGGCGTCATAATTAAATGTTTCTGCAATCTTATTTGCTAGAGTTGTCTTGCCAACACCAATTGGACCTTCTATCGCAATATATTTGGGTAATGGTATATCGTTTAGAGCAAGTTTCATTCAAATACTTAATTATTATCTTATAGATTATCTTAACTCTTCTGAGAAACCAAATGTTTTGAATGATTCATGTAAATCTTTTTCTTTTAAAGAATTAATAAGTAACTTTCTTTTATTATCGTCATTTTTTTGAAAGCCTGTCCACCACTTACCTAGACTTCTTTTTTTGGTTGAAGATTTTTCTCTAAGCAACATTAAATCATATGCTGCTCTAAACCTAGGATGCCTAAGGGTTTTATATGGCTGCTTACCAATTCTGCTGTGAAGTTTTAATTGTAAAATCCATATATCTTTAATGTACGAGTTAAATTTTCTTGGAATAGCAGTTATTTTTTGCTGTTTTCTTAAAACCGGGTCCATAGATCTAAAAAATTTTTTAAGATTAATTTCACCTTTTGATAAGCATTTATTTAAAAGTTCTGGCCAAAGGAGGGCAGCTATTAAAAATCCTGGGGTTACAGACTTATTTGTTTTAAATCGTTTGTCAGTATTTCTTAAAGCCTCAGTAACTAACTTTCTTGAGTAATCTGTTTTTTCTGGTTCGTTTGCAATAAGAAATTTGTTTAGTCCGAAGGAGCTGAGCTTATTAAAATTTTTTTCAGCCATACCATTAAGAAAAATTTTGCAAAATTCATCAAATATTCTTGCATTTGAAATGCTCGACAAAAGATGACCTTTTTCATAAATTGCATCTTTAATTTTCCTGTCGATTTTAAAATTTAATTTATTACTAAATCTTATTGCTCTTAAACTTCGAACTGGATCTTCATCAAATCGTTGTTTTGGATTTCCAATCGAAACAATTTTTTTCTTATGTATGTCTTTGATACCATCTTGATGTCCAACAATTTCTTTTGTTATAGGACAGTAATATAATGCATTAATTGTGAAGTCTCTTCGGAAGGTATCTTGATTAAGATTACCCCATATATTGTCTCTAACAATCTTACCAGATCCATCTTTAATTAATTCACCATCACTATTTGTATCACCAGATCTAAAGGTTGCAACTTCAATTAATTCAGAACTGCTATAGATATGGACCAATCTAAATCTTCTACCAATAATTCTAGAAGCCTTAAATATTTTTCGAACTTCATTAGGAGTTGCATCAGTTGCAATGTCAAAGTCTTTTGGTTTTAAGTCACATAATAAGTCTCTAACACAACCTCCTACCAGGTATGCTTGAAAGTTATTATTTTGAAGTTTCTCGATTATGGAAATAGCAAATTTACTTATGTTTTTGTTATCAATCAAAGTAAAGTTTTACGTGACATTAAGAGTTATCCGCCAAGTTGCCTCTCTTTTATTTCATCTAGAGTCTTGCAATGAATGCAATGTGTGGCTGTAGGTCGAGCTTCAAGTCTTTTAACTCCTATTTCATCTCCACAAGAATCACACCAGCCGTAGTCATCCTGTTTAATTTTTTCAATGGATACAGCTATTTTATTAGTTAATTTTCTCTCTCTATCTCTTGTTCGAAGCTCAAAGGCAAACTCTTCCTCTTGGGATGCTCTATCAACTGGATCTGCATAAGTTTCACCCTTTGTTTTTAAATGATCAAAAGTTTTTTGCATCTCTTCTCTCAGATGTTCTCTCCACTGAAGTAAAACGGCAATAAAGTGCTTTTTCATAGCAGCACTCATATATTTTTCATTCTTTTTTGGCTTGTATGGAGCTATTTTTGATTTGTTATTAGCAACTTTCGAGTTAGCTTTTCTTCTAGAAGCAACTTTTATTTTAGTAACTTTTTTTGTTGAAGCCTTTTTGACAGTGGTTTTTAAGGTCTTTTTTGGAGATTTAACTGATTTTTTTAATGCCATTTGTTTTTGAATAAATTTTAGGGTGGAGAAAATATCAGATAGTTAAGAAATATGCTAGCTTTTTTTTAATTTATTTAAAACTTCTCTGTATCCATCAGGTGTTAAACGTGGGCCGAATGTTTCAACTATCTTTGAAGAAGCAAAGTTTGAAAACTCTGCACAACTTGCTAAATCAAAACCATTTAAATATGCATACATGAATGATCCAGCAAACATATCACCGGCACCGTTAGTATCGACAGGATTAATAGATTCGGCAGGTGAAAATATTTCCTTACCATTTTTAATTATAAGACTTCCTTCAGAGCCTTTTGTAATAGCTATCATATATGCTTGTTCCTTATAAAAACTTACAGCATCATCAAACGTTTCTGTACCTGCAAAAGCAATCGCTTCATCATCATTACAAAAAATCATATCAATACCATGAGATTCTATTTTCTTAAACTCATCTCTAAATCCATTAACAATACCAGCATCTGATAGAGATAATGCCTTAAGAGTATTTTTATTCTTTAAGTGATTCAAAACTGAAGTAACAGCGTTAAAGTTTTCATTACTAGTAACCATATAACCTTCTATATAAAAAATTTTAGAATTAACAACAGCATCATAATCGATATCTTTAGAGCCAAGATATGCACTAACACCCAACATACTACTCATTGTTCTTTTTGCATCAGGAGTAACAAATATCAAACACTTTCCTGTCGGCATATTTGAATCCTCCTTACTAAAGCCAATGTGATTCACACCAGCATTTTGAAGACTATCAAGATATTTTTGCCCATCTTCATCATCAGCTACCCTGCAGACATGATGACACTTTGATCCAAAATATGATGCAGCCACTAATGAATTTGTTGCAGATCCTCCACAATCAGAAACAGAGCTGGCACCCATTGATTCAAGTTTTTCAATTATAGGGGCATGCTCTTCTGGAGTTGCTAAAGTCATTGAATCGGGCTCTAGACCAATTTCATTTAAAAATTCATGGCTTATCATATATTGAGTATCTACGAGAGCATTTCCGAGAGCGCTAATGTCATATTTCATCTTATATCCCTTCTTTTAAAATTGCTTTTATGGTCCTAATTGTATTATTAATTTCAGTATTAGTATGTTTTGTTGAAATAAATCCTGCTTCAAATTTTGATGGAGCAAAATAAATTCCATTATTCATGCATGCGTTTAGAAAATTTTTAAAATGAATATCATTCGTTTTCATAACATCATTTAAATTTTCGGGCAAAGCATCTGAAAAAAAGAAACCAAACATTCCTCCTATTTGATTAGTTGAAATGGGAATCTCATATTCTTCGAAGATTTCTTTCATCTTATCTAAAAGAGTTTTTGCCTTGAGCTCTAGGCTTTTATAAGGATTACTTTTTATAAGTAAGCTAATTAACGTTGCTCCAGCTGCCATTGCTAATGGATTACCTGACAAAGTTCCAGCTTGATAAACTGGACCATTAGGGGCAAGATAATCCATAATATTTTTCTTACCTCCAAATGCACCAACAGGAAGACCAGCACCAATAATTTTTCCCAGTGTTGTTAAATCTGGTTTTATGCCATATATTTCTTGTGCTCCACCGAGAGAGACTCTAAATCCTGTCATTACTTCATCGAAAATTAGTAGCGATTTATTTTCAGAAGTTTTTTTTCTCAAAAGTTTTAGAAAAGATTTATTACCAGGAACAAATCCCATATTCCCAGCAATTGGCTCTACAATCACTGCAGCAAGATCATTTTTAACTTTATTAAAGACTTTTAAAAATTCATTTTCATTATTAAATTCACAACTTAAAGTTTTTTTTGCAAGCTCATTTGGAATTCCAGGTGAATCTGGCAAGCCAAATGTACTTACACCAGAACCAGCTTTAATGAGAAGAGAATCAACATGCCCATGATAGCAGCCATCAAATTTGATAATTTTATTTCTTTTGGTATATCCTCTTGCTAATCTAACTGCACTCATTGTTGCTTCTGTGCCAGAATTAACCATTCTGATTTTTTGAATTGATGGAAAACATTCTTTAATTAGCTTTGCTGTCTCTGATTCAATACTAGTAGGAGCTCCATAGCTAGTACCAAGTTGAAGCTGTTTTGTAATAGCTTTTATAATTTTGGGATGTGAATGTCCCATAATCATAGGGCCCCATGATCCTATGTAATCTATGTATTTATTATTATCCACGTCGAAAACATATGGACCCAAAGCCTTTTTAAAAAAAACTGGATTGCCATTAATATTTTTAAAAGCTCTTACAGGAGAATTTACTCCTCCTGGCATATGCTTTTGTGCTTCTTTAAAAAGAACACGAGATTTATTAATTTTATTCATAGATTTAAATTTTTACTGAAAGTATCGACATCGTTCCAGTCAGTAAACTCATAACTTTTAGAAGTGTCTATAGGACCACTTGTAATCAACATAATAAATTTAATAGCATACTTGTCAAAGAATTTATATTTTGGATAGTCTATTCTGCCTGCAAAAACTGCCATCTTTTTGGGAATCCAATTAGTTTGTTTTAAAAATTTTATAAAGTATGGATTATTTTCTGGTTTACTTTTTTCAGGTTTTCTAGCAACAGCACTCACAGAAAAAAATGCATTTTCTTTTAATTCAAGTGTTTCAATATTTTTTTCAATGAAATTATACAAACCTTTTCTGTATTTTCCATACCTAATACTTGCACCTATTACTATTTTTTCATATTGATCAATATTAATATCAGCGTCCAAAGGTAAAATGTCCACCTCAGAGTTCTTTGCTTGATTTGCAATTTTTTCACAAATTGTCTTAGTATGACCGTCAACTGATGAGTATATTATTAGGGTTCTTTGCATTATATTTTAAAAATATTTTGTGTTTTGAGGATATATAATTGTAATTATAATTTATACTCTTCAACAATTAAATTTATAATAAAGATCAATGCGTAACATTTTATTTCTATGTGTTTTTTTAAGCGTTAAAAATTTAATAGCTGAAGATTCTGCATTTAATTGCGCTAAAATTGATTCAGACAAAGAAAGATTAGCTTGTTATGACAATATTTTTAAAATTAAAGAAGATTTGAATGAGGAATTAGCTTTAGAAGATTTAATTAAATCTGATGAGAAGCTATTAACAGAGACTAAGAAAAGTCCTGCAAAAATTGACAAAAAGCAGATTGCTGAGTTTGGGTTAACAGATAACCAAAAAAAAGCTGCAAATATTGAGGTTGAAAAAATTACAATTGCAACCTCTATTTCAAGTGTGATTAAATCTGCAGGTGGTAAAACTAGATTTAGACTTGAAAATAACCAATTATGGGAGTCTCAATCTGTATTATCGTCAATAAAACGAATAAACTTCAAGAACAAGAATGAAATTATTATTGAAGAATCTACTTTAGGTGGTTTTTGGATGATTAATAAAAGATCTAAGGTAAGAATAAAAGTTAAGAGAGTTTCTTAAAATGGAAAACAATGTAACAAAATCAATTGATGTAACTAAAAATGCATTAAAAAGAATTTTAGATGTAATTAAAAAAGACTCTAATTCCAGTTCAAATTTTCGTGTTTTTGTTACAGGTGGGGGTTGTTCAGGATTTCAATATGGATTTAAGTTTGATGACGATGTTGCATTTGATGATGATGTGATTCAGTTTGATAATTTTTCAATTTTAGTTGACTCCATGTCCTATCCATATTTATATGGATCAACACTTGATTTCGTTGAGGATTTATCAGGATCAAAGTTTGTTATTAATAATCCAAATGCCAAAACAACATGCGGATGTGGAGAGTCTTTTACTACTTAGACAAATATAATTCACCTTTCTCTAAATAGGCAAGATAAGCAAAGGCAGCTGCTTCAACGTATTTTGAAGGAATTTCACCGTCAGTAGTTCTTACTTTACCAATTTCATTTTTAATAATATTCATTAAAAATAGATTTTTCGTTCCTCCTCCATGGAAGATCACATCATTTGGTTTTTTACAAAATTTGTAAAATTCTATAATTTTGGTGGCTGTGAATTCTGTCAAGGTCCTTAATAAAGAATTAGGATCAACTTTATCGAATGAGTTATCTATTAAATTATAATAGACTTTCTTATCATCTGCCCTTGGATATTTCATGTCAGCACATTCACTCAAAAGCCTTTGTAACAAATTGGTATCTATTTCGCCTTTCATAGCTTCTTTACCTAAATTATCAAAGGGCTGACCAAAATTTTTTTTCATAAAATAATCTATTAGACAATTTCCAGGACCAACATCTGATGCTAAAGATACTTTTTCGTTTTGTAAGTATGTTCCATTTGCAATCCCTCCAATATTAAAAACTAGCTTGTTGCTATTTTTCTCGGAATAAATATATTTATGGAATACCGGAATAAGTGGAGCACCAAGGCCACCATTTTTGATGTCATAGTTTCTAAAGTCAGAGTAAACATCAATATTTGTCTCCCTAGCGATTAACTTAGGATCACCGATTTGGAAGCTCATCTTATTCGTATGAAAAACGGTCTGTCCAGAAAATCCTATTGATGAGATTTCTGAAAAATCTATTTTTGTTTTTTTTATCAATTCTTTTATGAGCTGAATTGTTTTCTCATTAAGGCTTTTTTCTAGCAAAAGGAGATCCTTTGATTCGCTAGTTTTTTTATAACCTGCTCTAATAGCATCTTCATATCTTGATTTATAATTTCCCTCAAGTTCTGCAGTAATGGATTCAACAAATTTAAAATTCTTTTCAAATGAAACTAAACAACCATCAAGCGAATCAGCACTTGTTCCAGTCATGATTCCAATGAAATAATTACCCATTTTTTTTCAAATTGTATTGATTAAGTTTATTTAAATTTAACTGTAGCAAATTATCAAAATCATCTTTTTGCGAAATATTAACTGGCTTAGCTGAAGGTAGTTTGACTTTTACTGGATCTGTTCTGATTTCACCTTTCCAAAATTCAAAATGAAGATGTGGGCCAGTTGCCTGTCCAGAATCGCCAACATAAGCAATTATGTCTCCTTGCTTTACTTTGCTACCCTGCTTTAATTTTGAATTAAATCTTTCAAGATGTGCATATAAAGTTTTTATATTTCCACCATGCTTAATTTCAATAGTTCTGCCATATCCTCTTTGTTTTCCAATGAAGGAAATAACTCCATCTCCTGAAGCTTTTACAGGCGTATTTCTTTTTGCGGCGTAATCAACGCCATTATGAGCTTTTATTTTATGCAGAATTGGATGCATCCTATTTGGATTAAAATGAGAGCTGATATAAGCAAAATCTAGAGGAGCTCTAAGAAAAGCTTTCTTAACGTTTTCTCCATTTTCGTTAAAATACTGCTTACCCTGAACATTGTCAAAAAATCTTTGAGCAATGTACTTTTTTTCTCTATTAGTAAACTCTGCAAAAACAATATCCCCACTTGAAATTTTTTCACCCTCAGAAAATTCAGTTTCATAGATCACTGAAAATTTGTCACCCTTTCTCACATCAAAGATAAAGTCTATGTCCCATCCAAAGATATATGCAAAATCCATAATTATGCTATCAGGAATACCTACACCCTTTGCGCTTTTATAGAATGAGTCTCTTATTTCACCAAATCCAATAGATGTAATAGTTTGCGCTTCTTTTTTAATTTTCACAATCGATATCTCATCTTCAGTTTTAATAAGTATTGAGTTAACGTCATCCTTAATTATTTCTATACTCAGTAAATCATTACCCATGTAATTAAATTCCATAATGTCGCCTGGAATAATGCTTGATAAAAGATTATTTTTGTCAAAATCAAAAATTTTGTAGGCTGTATTTAATGGGACTTGTTTGTCTTCAAATATTACAGAAAGGCTATCTCCCTTTCTTACTGTATGAATCTGCTTGCTCTTGATAGGCGTTAGACCTTCACTAAGATCTCTCGAAATTGTAATTTCTTCAATAGCTAATGGTTCATTATCAAGGGAATCAACATAAATAAGGATTATTGAGACAACAGATATAAAAAATATTATCAATACAAGCCTGATTGGAGTTTTTTTAAATCCAATCATATGTCTTCTTGAAGATTTAGTAATTCAGTATTCCCACCAAAAGCAACAGAATTTTTTGATAACACTTTTTCGTTTAGGAATTGTAAAAGATAGTTTGGTCCACCTGCTTTAAAACCACTCCCAGATAATCCAACTCCTCCAAAAGGCTGAGAGCCTACAACTGCGCCAACCATATCCCTATTTATGTATATATTGCCAACGTTAGACATTGAGCCAAAATAATCTGCTCTTGATTCTATCCTGGTATGAATACCCATCGTTAATCCATAACCACTATCATTTATTTCAGCTATCAATTGATCAATCTCATTAGATTTATATTTAAGAATATGAAGAATTGGCCCAAATTGCTCATCTTCTATATCAGAAATGCTATTAATATTGATTATAGTTGGATAGATATGTGTATTTGATTCTTTGCCTTCAAACTGAAATACCTCCATTCCTTTTCGTTTACATTTTGTTATGTAATTATTTAAATTTTCTAAAGCTTTATTATTTATTATCGGCCCTATATCTATATCAAAATTATTTGGATCACCTATAGCTTGAGTTGAAATGTTACCTTTAATCATAGTAACTAGATCATCATAAATTTCTTCTTGTATACAAAGTACTCTTAATGCTGAGCACCTTTGTCCAGCACTATCAAATGCAGACCTTATAACATCATCTGTTACTTGTTCTAATAATGCACTTGAATCAACAATCATTGCATTAATTCCACCTGTTTCAGCGATTAATGGAACTATTTGTTTTTGACTTTCTAAAAGATTAGCTTGAATACTTTTTGCAGTTTTCAATGAGCCTGTAAAAGCTACGCCATGCAGTGGGGTAATTTTTGTCAATGTTTCACCATAACTTCCATCACCAAGTATTAATTCCAAAGCATCTTTTGGTATACCAAGCTCATGAAATTTTTTTACAACTAGATATCCAAGTATTGAGGTATGTTCAGACGGTTTTACAATGACTTTGTTTCCGCATGCAAGAGCAGCAGAGATTTGACCTATAAGTATTGCAACAGGAAAGTTCCATGGACTTATACACAAGAATCTTCCTTTTGATGTGTATTTAATTAAATTTTCTTCACCAGTTGGTCCTTCAAGATCGCTAGCATCAGATATTTTAAGGATTTGATTTGAGTAATACCTCAAAAAGTCTACAGCTTCTCTAATTTCATCGATTGCATTCTGAATAGTTTTGCCAGCTTCATTAATAAGAAAATATATTAACTCGTAAGGTTCTTCTTCTATATTGCTAGCAATTTTATTTAGAATCTCTGATCTTTCATTGGGGCTTCTATTTGACCAAGTTGTTTTTAAACTTTTGGTAAGCGACTGTTTTATGTTTTTAGGATTATCAAAAACCACTGTTCCAATTTCTTTTTTTGATGAAATTGAGAATATTTTTTCAACATTTTTATTGTCTTCTTCTCTTCCTTCGTAAATTGATTTGGCATCAATTAATTTATCATCAAAATCAGTGAGTCTATTCTTTAGATTTTCTAGGTTCTCACTCTCTGATATGTCCATACCAGATGAATTTTGTCTATTAATAAATATTTGATTTGGTAATGGAATTTCTTTTTTTTCACTTTTAACTCTGATATATGGATTTTCAGCCAACCATTTAGAATTAGTATCAGGATCTAGCAGCCTATTTATGAATGAGCTATTTGCCCCATTCTCAAGCAATCTTCTTACCAAATAGGGTAATAAATCCTTATAGCTTCCAATCGGAGCATAAACGGAGGGATTATTTTTAATTCCCAGAACTTTAGACGCACTTTTATACAAAAGTTCACCCATCCCATATAATCTTTGAAATTCATAATTACAATCTTTTCCAATATGATGAATTGAAGAGATCGTATGTGCATTATGCGTGGCAAATTTTGGAAATATTTTTTTGTTTTTGAATATTTCTTTTGCGCAAGCAAGATATGCAATGTCGGTAAGTGATTTTTTTGAGAAGACTGGATATCCTTCGTAGCCTGAAACCTGAGCATGTTTAATTTCATAATCCCAGTATGCTCCTTTAACTAATCTAAGATGCATACCATCTCTTTTATCTAAAATTCCATTTAACCAATGAATGACATCAAATGATCTTTTTCCATACGCCTGAAGTGCAATTCCAAACCCTGGCCAGTCTCTAATATTTTTTTCATATGCAAGTTTTTCAATAATATGTAGACTTAAAGAAAGCCTATCTTGTTCTTCCGCATCAATCGTTATTTCAACATCTTTTGATTGAGCATAATTAACTAGTTCTTTTAATTTTGGTAATAATTCAGATTCTATTTGATTAATTTTTCTCATTTCATATCTTGGATGAAGTGCTGAGATTTTTATTGATACTCCATTAGACAAATTTCTTGCAGTATTAATTTTTCCAACTTCATCTATAGCGCTTTTATATGATTCAAAATAATCATCTGCTTGTTGTGGAGTTCTTGCTGCCTCACCAAGCATATCAAAAGAAAATACTTCTTTTTCTAAGCCAGACATTTTATTAATGTCTTTAAAATTTCTTCCAATTACAAATTCTTGGCTAAGAATTTGCATGGCGGCAAGTACAGCATTTCTTATTGGCATCTCACCAGATTTTGATACAAGTTCTGATAAAAAGTTATTTGGATTTTCTGACCACTTTGAGGGAGTTTTTACAATTTTTCCAGCAAGCAGCAATCCCCATGTGGATGCGTTTACAAAGATGCTATCAGCTTGATTTAAATGATCTATCCATTTTCCTTCAGATAATTTTTCAGAAATAATGAGATCTCTTGTTTTTTTGTCAGGAATTCTTAATACAGATTCAGCAAGACACATTAAAGCAACACCTTCTTTGTTATCCAGGCCATACTCATTTAAAAATGCATCAAGCTTAGTTCTATCTACCTTGTTTTTTCTACATAACTCAATTATTTTTTGAGCATTTTTAGATATCTCTTTATCTTCTAAAAACTTAGTTTCATCCGACAAACTTGATAAAAGCTTTTCTTCACAAATAAATTTATTTTTTGCCTCAAGCATAGCAACTATTTTAATGTTTAAGCACTAAGTAGCAACTTTGTGATTCTAATAATCTTCCAAAAATACTATGATAGTAATATGAAGGAAGAACTAAAGCTTATTAAAAGGGGCTCTGATGAAATTCTTACGGAGGAAGACCTACACAAGAAGTTTGAATCAGGAAGGCAACTTATTGTAAAAGCTGGATTTGACCCAACAGCTCCAGATCTTCATTTTGGTCACACAGTCTTGCTTAATAAGTTAAGACATTTCCAAGACTTGGGTCACAAAGTAATATTTTTAATAGGAGACTTCACGGGGAGAATTGGGGATCCATCAGGTACAAATAAGACAAGACCAATTCTTAATTCAGAAGATCTTGTTAAAAACGCTAAGACATATGAAAAGCAAGTTTTTAAAATATTAAAAAAGGAACTTACTGAGGTTAGATTCAATTCAGAGTGGTGTGATGACTTAGGTGCAAATGGATTAATAAAACTCGCTTCAAAATATAATGTTGCAAGAATGCTAGAAAGAGATGACTTTAATAAGCGTTTTACATCGAATAAAAGTATTGCTATTCATGAGTTTCTATATCCTCTAGTTCAAGGATATGATTCTGTAGCTTTAAAAGCAGATGTAGAATGTGGAGGAACTGACCAAAAGTTTAATCTTTTGGTTGGAAGAGAATTACAAAGAGACTATGACCAGGAACCTCAAGTTGTAATTACTGTTCCAATATTAGAGGGTCTAGATGGAGTAAACAAAATGTCTAAATCTCTAGATAACTATATTGCAATTGATGAGGAGCCGAACGAGATGTTTGGGAAAATTATGTCCATTTCTGACGAATTAATGTGGCGATGGTTTGATTTGCTTAGTTTTATTCCCGAGGATGATATCTCTAGTTTAAAAAATGAAATGAAAAACGGTAAAAATCCAAGAGATATTAAATTCATATTAGCCGAAGAACTTGTAGACAGATTCCATAAACAAGGAGATGGTGAAAAATGTAGGGAAATATTTTTAAACAGATTTCAAAAAGGCAATATACCTGATGAAATTGAATCTAAAACAATAGATATTGATGAAGATTCTATTTTATTGGTAAATCTATTGAAAGAATCAGGAATGATCGCTAGCGTTTCAGAGGGAAATAGATTAATTCAACAAGGAGGAATAAAGATTAATTCAGAAAAAGTTTCGGATTCAAAATTTGAAATAGATAAAGGCACAGAAAATATTTACCAAGTTGGAAAAAGAAAGTTTCTAAAAATCAAGGTATGAATAAAATATTTTTTGTATCATGCCTTCTAATAATTTTGACAGGTTGTGTTCAAGATAGTCCAAATATTAAACAAATAGAAAATTTACAATTCTTCATAGATAATAAATCTGATAATAGAGTTACTGAAATTGAATCAGGACTTCAATATCTTGTATTAGAAGAGGGAAATCCTGAAGGAATATCACCAAACTCAGATCAAATTATTTCTGCCCACTTTCATGGGACACTCACTAATGGTGAGGTTTTTTGGAGTTCTTTGGATTCTGAACCATTAACAATCGAATTATCTAAATTGATCATAGGGTGTCAAAAAATAATTTCATTAATGAAGGTAGGAGACAAATGGAGAGCATTTATAGATCCTACTATGGCCTATGGAGAGGAGGGAAGACCAGGTATACCTTCAAATTCTATTCTTATATTTGATATAGAGCTAATTGCAGTTAATTAAATTTTAATTAGAGGATTGTAGGTAATTCTGTCAGGTATTTCTTCCGCACCAGGAACCCCTCTGGCTATTAAAAATGGTTTCAATTCTTCAATTGCTCTTGGCTCATCATAATGGCCAATATTTGGATGAAGATGGTGAACAAAATGTAATTGCATTGAGTGGTTAATATATCTTGGCATCCAATGTTGCCAAAATCTTGTGTTTTTATATCTGCCAATTTCAGTACCAATATGTGGATAATATAAAAACTAGTGACATTAAAGTTAATCTGTAAGCTAAAGAAACTTTTACTCCTTTTTCAAAAGCTTTTTGGAATGCAGCATCACCAGAATATACCTCTTTGTATTTTTGATAGTCTGGAGATGTACCATCAAGTGAAAGTAAGATAACTTCTTTTACAGATTTTGCATTCGAAGTTAAAAAATCAGGATCTTTATCATCATGATTTGTATATGCATGATGCTTCATGTGCGTCACTCTCAATATTTCATATGGAAACATTACGGTTATCAGAGTAATGTGCCCAACTAATGTGTCAATCCATCTTTTCTTAGGATCACCTCTTGAGTAGTTTCCATGCTGTGCTTCATGAGACGGTAGGTAAGCCATACAGGCACAAAAGCAAGCTACAACAAATCCTAACCATAGAGGAATAATTCCGAACATAACCAATGGCCATAAACTTAACCATACACAGGCTTGACCAATGCCAATTAGAATCATTTCCCATTGAAATCTTTGAGCATATTTTTTAGCAACAGCTTTTTCTTTTTCAAATGAAAACTCTTCAGATACAGCATCTTTGATATCTACACCCATAACCATTTTCCTCTAATGTGTGCCACTAGCCCAATAACAAAACCTGATAGAAAACTAATTAATGAAAGATATGGAACTTGATTTAAGACAACAAGTTCTTGAGAAACTGCATTTAATACACTTCCAATAAAAATTAAACCAAACCATATCTTGTTATGATCAAGAATGATTTCAAGAAATTTTTCCATAACTAATTTTATCAGAACTTTTTCAAAAAATGGTGGGCCTGGGAAGACTCGAACTTCCGACCTCTCGATTATCAGTCGAACGCTCTAACCAAAACTGAGCTACAGGCCCTATAACGAATGAGCATTCTACCTTTGAATTAAGATTTGGACAATTAATCTAGTTAGTTTTAATTGATTTATAAAGAGTGAAATATATATAACCTAATGGAATGGTCATCGCATATTCAATAGAAGAATTTATAAGTGCTTGAGCAAAACCGGCAGGCACAACACTACTAACAATTAAAACTGAAAATAATATTAAAAGAGCAAAAATTAAAGTAAACATAAATAACCTTGATCCATGTTCATCTGTTTTTTCCCACGAAGCGCCTATCGATTCAAAAACTTTGCTATCTTCAAACATAATATGAGCTGCATATAAAGAAAATCTTGCAGTTAGGTAAATACCTGGAAGTATTAACAAAAGGAACCCAAATGCTGATGCTATAACTATTAATATATATGCACCGAGTATTGGAAAAAATTTTGCAAGACCAGCTTGTAATGCATTAATTGGATTTATATCTTGATTGGAGTCAATTGCCATGTAGCTTACCCAAAGCCCTCCAATAAGTGAAATTTGTAAGACTAAACCAGTGATGGTAACTAGTCCGATTATTAACCCATTTGATTCAAAAAATCCTACGAAATCTTCTGGTTGAGTCATTTCTCCTAGAGGGATTATTAAAAAAGCTGATAAACTTTCTATGACTATTAGAGGCAAACCTAAAGCTAAAAAATATTTCCAATTTGAAAATGTAAATTCCCAAGAACTTTTAAATTGATTCATATGGCAATTGTAAAGTAATATGCAATCTATGTATAAATTATGTCTAAATATATTTTTAATATTAATTATCACAGCTTGTTCAAATCAGAATACATCTGGTTATCCTGAAACTAAAAAAGAAAAATTTACTGAAACTATTCATGGATACGAAATATCAGATTCCTACAGATGGCTTGAAGATTTTACAAGCGATGATTCTCTTGATTGGGTCAAGAGACAAAATAAATTTACTAAAACATTTATCAGTAAAAATAATTATAAAAAGGACATAGCAAACTATCTTGAGCAAATTTGGGAGAATGAATCTATTTCTATCCCTTACAAGCAGGAAGGCAAGACTTTTTACTATTTCAATGACGGATCTTTCCAACAGAGTAAATTAATGATCAAGGATTGTGACAAGTGTGATGAGCGTGTCTTAATTGATCCAAATACTTTTTCAGATGATGGGACCATATCTTTAGGCGGCACTAGTGTAAATAATTCAGCTGATATGATTGCTTTTTCAATTTCTGATGGAGGATCAGACTGGAGAGTTTGGAAAGTGTTAGATATTGAAACCGGTGAAGTGCTTGAAGACGAAATTAAATGGGCTAAATTTTCAGGTGCATCCTGGGAGAATGATGATTCAGGTTTTTTCTATCAAAAATATGATGAGCCACAGGGAGAGCTTTTAAAGGAAGTAAACGAGTCTCCAAAATTAATGTTTCATAAAATTGGTACAGATCAATCTGAAGACTATGTTGTATATGAAAATCCAGATCAACCAAGATGGGGTTGGGGCATAAATGTAATAGAAGATTCTAATATTAAGATTTTATCTATATCTGAAGGAACGGATGAGAGAAATAGGCTATATATACAGTTAAATGCTGGTGAAAAATTCTTTCCTTTAATTGATGAATTGATAGGGGCATATAGTTTTATAGACAGCAAAGATGGCATTTTATGGTTTTACACTACAGAAGGTGCTCCAAATGGGAAAATCGTAAATTTAGAGATAAAAAATGGCTCTTTTGTATGGAATGACGTTATACAAGAATCAGAAAATTCTATTCGGTCTGTAAATGTTATAAATAATTCATTTGTCATAAATTATTTAGTCGATACTTTTTCCAGTATAAAAATTTTTGATTTGTCAGGAAACTTTGTTCAAGATCTTGAGTTACCTAAAAATGGAACCATTGGAGGATTTGGTGGAGAGATAGATGACACTGAAACTTATTTTTCAGTTTCAAATTACGTTACCCCAAGAGAGATATATGAAATTAATTTGGATTCATTAGATGTAAAACTTTTTTGGAAAGAAGAAATTGATGGATATGAGTCAGAGGATTACGTTTCAGAGCTAAAATTTTATCCTTCAAAAGACGGAACAAAAATTCCTATACATATTAGTTACAAAAAAGGTCTAGAAATAAATCAAGACACTCCTTTGATGTTATACGGATATGGAGGATTTAACATTTCTCTTTTACCAGGTTTTAGAAAAACCCATGCTGCATGGAAAAATTTAGGTGGAGTATACGCTGTAGCAAATTTAAGAGGCGGTGGAGAATATGGCAGTGAATGGCATGAAGCTGGAATGTTATTAAACAAACAAAATGTTTTTGATGATTTTGCATTTGCTGCAAAATTTCTTCATGAGAATAATATTGGATCTGAAAAAACTACTGCAATTATTGGTGGTTCAAATGGAGGACTTCTTGTTGCAGCTACCATGTTACAAAATCCAGATTTATTCAAAGTTGCTATTCCACAAGTTGGAGTTCTTGATATGTTAAGGTTCAGTAAATTTACGATTGGTTGGGCATGGGAAAGTGATTACGGATCCGTAGATAAAAAAGATGAGTTCGAAAATCTTTTAGCTTATAGTCCACTTCATAACATTGAAAAAGATAAATGTTATCCAACTACATTGGTAACTACAGCAAGTCGTGATGATCGAGTTGTTCCTTCTCATTCATATAAATTTGCAGCTAAACTTCAAGAATATCAGGGGTGCGAAAATCCAATATTAATTCGAATTGAAGATAGAGCGGGAAGATAAAATAATAAATCAGATTTCAGAGATTTATGGTTATGCTTTAAATTCCATAAATAGCTGATATGCGGTTATAAAAAATATATTTAATATAAAATTTTTTTTAACCTTACTGTCTCAATATATTTATACTCAAATATTATTTATTACATTAATAAGAAGAAACAATAAGACTTAATTCTTACTAAAAAATTTTTTAAACAATAAAAAATAAATTTCTTTAAATTATCAAAGGTTCCTATAAAATAAACTTATGCAAAGGGGTGGCTTGATAAGCCTGAGATCATAAGAAACTCTTTGAACCTGATCAACACAATAGTTGCGGAGGAATTGCATATGTATATCAGAAAAAAAATTCTATTTTTATTGCCTTTGGTTTTTACATTTAAGTCACAAGCTATAAAACATTTTCAGCAACTTTCATATCTTGTACCAAATTTAAATTATGCAGCTTCAGACTCTAGAGCAAGATATTTTCAAATACGAGGTATAGGAGAAAGATCCGGTTATCAGGGAACACCAAATTCTTCTGTTGGTTTTCTTATCGATGACATCGACTATTCTGGTCAGGGAGGCATTGCAACTTTATTTGATGTTGATCAAGTTGAAGTATTTCGTGGACCTCAAGGATCTAGAACAGGCGCAAATGCTTTGGCAGGATTGATTTACATAAAAACCAAAGATCCAACAGATAAATTTGAAGGGACTTCAGAGCTAACTCTTGGAGATTATGGAACTCAAAATATTGGTGTTGCTTTTGGAGGACCATTAAAGAATGAAAAAATGAAATATCGTTTGGTAATGAGAACTGACTATGCTGACGGATTTAGAAAAAATATTTACTTAAATAAATCAGATACATCAAAAAAAGATGAGCTTACTTTGCGTTACAAACTGGGTTGGGAAATTGATGAAACTACAAATATTAATTTTCTTGTTTCAAAAGTTGATATGGATGATCCAGCTGATATTTGGACAATTGATGGAAGTTTAAATACTTTATCAGATCGTCCAGGAATGGATTCACAAATAACGGACTCAATTGGAATAAAAATAACAAAGAATTTTAATAATTTTGATCTCCAAAGTTTAACAAGCTCAACAAAAACTGACGTTGTTTTCAGTTATGATGCAGATTGGGGTAATTCAGACTCACATTTTCCATATACTTATGATTATTTTTCTGAAACATTAAGAAAGAGAGACACTTTAAGTCAAGAAATACGTTTTTTGTCAAAAAATAAAGATTTTTCTCAAAGTAATCCATTTGAGTGGGTCTTTGGTTTTGACTTTAGTGAATTAGATGAATCAAATCTTACTAAAGATGATGGAGTTTATGGAGATCCGTCTGACCCATTTGGACCATATGTTAGTGAATCTTCAATTTCAAGAAATTATAAATCTGAAAATTTATCATTGTTTGGAAATATTGATTATTTTTTAACGAATAAAACTAAACTTGCTTTTGGTTTGAGATTAGAAAATTGGGATTCAAAATATAAAGATTCAAATAATGAATCTTTTAATCCTTCAGACAATATGAGTGGAGGAAAAATTTCACTAGTCAAAAAAACCAACAATGATTCAAATATTTATTTTTCAATTGCAAGAGGATATAAACAAGGTGGATTTAATCTGGGTCTTGATGCCACAGATAATTTAGTAAGACAATCTCTTATTTATGATCCGGAATATCTAACTAATTATGAATTTGGCATAAGCTCAAACTTAAAGGATAGGGATTTAAATTATTCATTTGTAATTTTTTTCTCTAAAAGAAAAGATCAACAAGTTTTGATTTCAAGACAAGTTGACCCGACCGATCCTAATACTTTTTCATATTTAACTCAAAATGCTGCTGAGGGTGAGAATTATGGAATTGAAATCACTTCAAATTATTTTCTAAGAGATGACTTATATTTATTTGCTAACTTAGGATTTCTTAAAACAAAAATTAAGAATTGGGAATCAAGAATTGATTTAGAAGGTAGGTCACAAGCTCATGCACCTGAGCACTCATATTCGATTGGAGGAAATCTAAATCTTAAAAATAATCTTTATTTAAAATTAGACATTAACGGAAAAAGTAGTTTTTATTATTCAGATTCACATGACAATCAATCTAAAAGCTATCAATTGACTAACATAATATTTGGATACTCGAATTCTGATTTTTCTGCTGATCTCTGGATAAGAAATATATTTAATAAATATTACTCAACGAGAGGATTTTACTTTGGTAACGAAGCACCAAACTTTATTGATACTTTATACAGAAGACAAGGAGACCCTAGAAATATTGGCATATCTCTGAGATATAATTTTTAACTTTTATGTTAAATTTAAGCCTTGAAATCATTGCTGTAATAACAGCAATATTATATTTAGTCTTAGCTGCAAGAGAAGACGTAAAGTGTTGGTATGCGGCAATAATTAGCTCATCTTTATACTTTTATATTATGCTAAATGCTGGACTATTAATGGAGGCGATTCTTCAAGTCTTTTATGTAGGAATGGCTATTTATGGTTGGAAACAATGGAATAAATTATCAAATGAACAATACGAAATAAGAATTAAGAAATGGAAAAAAATTAATCATTTATATGCTGTAGGTATAGTTGTAATCTTAGCAATAATTTCAAAAGATATTTTAGAGAAATATACAAATGCAGTATTTCCATTTTTAGATGCATTAACAACTTTTGGTGCAATCATCACAACATATATGGTTGCAAAAAAAATCATCGAAAATTGGATTTACTGGTTTGTGATTGATTCAATATCAATATATCTATTTTATTCAAGAGAGTTATATTTAACATCCATACTATTTTTTATTTATCTAATCATTATTATTTTTGGATATAAATCATGGAATAAAAAGTTAAAAGAAAATAAATGAATACATTAGAAATCATTTTAAATGAAAGAGATTTTAATTTTAAAATTTTTAAAAAAATTAATGATGGAGAAACGTCAGAGATATTTCTAGGAGAATTCAATGGAAGAAAATCAATTTTTAAATTAACAAAAAGAAATAATTTTAATTTGATAATAAACGAATATTTAAAAAGTGAAGTGATTGAAAATATCTCAAAAAAAAATGTTACACCCAATATTTTGTTTTATGAAAAAAAAATTGGATTATTAATTTATGAATATATAGAAATAGAATCGAAGAATAAAGTAGTAAAAAATATACAAAGTATTGGAGAGCAGTTAAAAAAATTTCATCAAATAAAATTTAATAAAAGAACAAAAACTTATAAGGATCAATTTAATTTATATATAAATAAACTAAATTCAGAAAGTAAAAATAATTATCTTAAGGAAGCTATTGAACTTTTTAATGATTTAAAGGTGCATGAAAATGAAAATGTATTTAGTCATAATGATTTAAATGCTAAGAATATTTTGATGAGTAAAAATAATATTTTTTTTATTGATTTTGAATATTCAAGTATCAACAATAAATATTTCGATATATCTAAAATTATAGATTCATTAAATCTTAATAATTCAGAAATTAGTAAATTTTTATTTGGCTATGGAATAGAAGGGAATACCAAGGAGGTAAATAAAAAAATAAAGAGATGGAGTCTAATGAACACTTATACCGAATTAATTTGGGCCAAGTATATTAATAAATTTAATAAAAACTTTTTAAACGAAGCATATTTAAAATTATTAACAAGTAAGATTAAACAACAAAAGCTATAAACAAAGTTAATATTACTATTCCAATTGGTATAAATTTATCAATATTCATTATCAATTCCTCTTTGTTATTAGCTAGTTTTAAAGAAAAAATATTAAATTTTTGCTTTTTTGTCCTAATTTCATCCTCCATTTTATCTCTTTCATGATCAATTTCTGAATTTTTGTTGGTAGTTACACTGACAATATCTATAGAATCCTCATTTTCTATGGTATTTTCTTTATCTAAAGTCACTTTTGAGGAAATTTCCTCTAATTCTTTAAGAATTTGATCTCTTTTTTGCCTTGCAATATGTATATTAGATGTTCCTAGAGATTTTTTAATAAATTCTTTGCCAATAATTTTAGAAATATCCTTTGAAACTCGCTTTTGTATGAAATATATATCCTTATTTTTACCCCTTAAAACAAGGTATTTGTCCTCATTTGTACTCATAATGTACCCATATTTTTACATTATTTTTATTTTATTTCAATTTAAATTTAAAAATAACGTCTAAATGTACCCATATTTTCATTTGTACCCATAGAAAATGTTTATTCATAAGATTTTTACAAGTTTTTTTAATATTTCGAAAGGCTAAAGAGTTAATAATTTATTTTAAATAAATTGTTGTGTTTAATTTATTTTGTTTTAACATTAGCGAAGTTAATTATATTGGGGAAATAAATGAAAATATTATGTGTACTTTATGATGATCCAGTTAATGGAATGCCTGACAAATATGCTAGGGATGGTTTACCAAAATTAGATAAATATCCTGATGGGATGTCACTTCCTTCACCTAGTTCTGTAGATTTTACACCTGGTGAACTTCTTGGATGTGTTTCTGGAGAGTTGGGTTTAAGAAAATTCTTGGAAGATGCTGGCCATACACTAGTTGTTACTTCTGATAAAGATGGAGAAGGATGCCAGGCTGATAAAGAATTAGTTGATGCTGATATTGTTATATCACAACCATTCTTTCCTTATTATCTTACAAGAGACAAGATGGAGTCTGCTCCAAATTTAAAAATGGCTATAACAGCTGGTATTGGTTCTGATCATGTTGACTTACAAGCAGCTATGGACAATAACGTTGATGTCGTGGAAGTTACTTATTGCAATTCTAGATCTGTAGCAGAACATATAGTTATGATGATCTTATCAATGGTTAGAGACTATCATAACCAACATAGGATTGTGAAAGAAGGTGGTTGGAATATAGCTGATGCTGTTCAAAGATCATATGATGTTGAAGGTATGCATGTTGGAACAGTTGCCGCTGGAAGAATTGGTATTGACATGCTAAGAAAAATGAAACCTTTCGATGTTCATTTACATTACTTTGATATTCATAGACTTTCTGAAGAAGTAGAGGCTGAATTAAATCTTACTTATCATGACTCTGTAGAATCTTTGGTTGCTGTTTGTGATGTTGTTAACATTAGCTGTCCGCTTCATCCAAAGACAGAACATTTATTTAATGATGAGATGATTAGTAAGATGAAACGTGGTGCATATATTGTTAATACCGCAAGAGGAAAAATTTGTGATAAAGATTCAATTGCTAGGGCATTAGAATCGGGTCAATTAAGTGGATATGCTGGAGACGTTTGGTTTCCTCAACCAGCACCTAATGATCATGTGTGGCGAACAATGCCCAACCATGGAATGACTCCTCATACTTCTGGCACATCACTTTCAGCACAGGCAAGATATGCTGCTGGTGTAAGAGAAATTCTTGAGTGTTTCTTTGAAGGTAAACCTATTAGAGAGCCATATTTGATCGTCCAAAATGGAGATCTAGCTGGTATGGGTGCACACTCATATACAAAAGGCACCGCAACTGACGGCTCTGAAGAAGCAGCTAAATACCAGAAATAAATATTTTGTTTTGAAGAAGAGATAGGACACAAGCCTGTCTCTCTCTTCTATTATTTTTAATTGTCCTTATATATAGCCTATGAAAAAAAATGTAGCAGTTATTGGTTCATCTGGCGCAATAGGTAATGCTGTATCTAAAATTCTTTTAGATGATGAAACAGTTCAATCTGTATACAATTTTTCTAGATCGATTAGTACTAATACTTCTGATAAAGAAAACAGAATATACATAGATATCGAAAATGAAGAATCTATAAAAGATGCTGTTGATAAAATTCCTCAAGATATAAAATTTGATTTAATATTTGTGGCAACAGGAATACTTCATAATGAAAATGATGTATATCCTGAAAAAAGCATTCGTGATATCTCTGCAGATAAATTTAAAAAAGTTTTGATGATAAATACAGTTGGACCTGCTTTGATTGGTAAATATTTTATTCCTTTTCTGAATAAAGATAATAAAAACGTTTTTGCTTTTCTAAGTGCTCGAGTTGGAAGTATTTCAGATAATAAGATTGGTGGTTGGTACTCTTATCGCGCAAGTAAAACAGCACTTAATCAAATAGTTAAAAATTTTAGTATAGAAATCAAAAGATCAAATCCAAATTCAATCTTCATAGGGTTGCAACCAGGCACGGTAAAAAGTAATTTGAGCAAGCCCTTTGAGAAGAATGTCCAGTCTGACAACCTTTTTTCACCAGACTACAGTGCTAGAAAGTTGTTAGAGGTTATAGATGCACTAACTTCTGATGATTCGGGTAAATTCTATGCATGGAATGGAGAGGAAATTCAACCATAAAAAAACCCAGCATAAAGCTGGGTTTTCCTGAATAAAAAAAATTATTCTGAATCGCTAACTGCTGCTACATATATAGCTAAACCAAATGCAATCTTGTTTAAAAAGTCTGCATAGTTATAGATTAAGTTAGCATTAGCCATGTCTGGATTATCTCCAACACCTAACCAATATCCAATAGGATAGATAGCCCAACCAAAAGTAACAATCAATCTAATTGTACTGAAAGCACTTTGAGCTGCAGCATTTCCACTAGCAGCATTAAGCTTACCAGCTTCACCCATGAATATTTCATAGATTATGTAGAACCAAGCAAGTAGAGCAAGAACACCTGCAACGTTTGCATTCATTCCGCCAGTTTCTCCAATGAAACCAAATACTAGCATTACTAGTGATGCTACAAGCAGTTTCCAGAAGAGGCTTGATGTCACATTTGTACATACTTTAAGTATTAAGTAGAACTCAATAATTTGAAGTGGTACTGTGATTAACCAATCTATATATCTATATACAGTAGGAGAAGTACCTGTGTCGGCCCATACACCTCTCATATATAAATAATGCCAAAACGCCACACCAGTAACTAAACCAGCGACTGATAGTGAAGTTTTCCATTTACCGTGAACTCTATCTCTTTCAACAAAGAAGAATACGGTAGCAGCAAGCATAGCAGCTGTCACAATCCAGAATGACACTCCTGTCATATCACTAGTGCTTAGATCTGCAGCAAAAGCTGGAAGTGCAACAACACCTGCTAATGTTAATAAAAATTTCATATATAACTCCTTATATAAGTAGTGGAGCAATAATTTACTCCCCCCATTTCATATGAACCATATATGATACAAAAAACTAAAAAATCTATCAAATTTAGTCTTTTCTCAAAAAATAAAGTTTTTTTAATAATTTTGATTAAATTCTAATGTTTAGTATTATTCGATATATGAAAGTTGCTATTTATCCAGGTTCATTCGATCCAATTACATTTGGTCATATGGATATTATTGATAGAGCTTGTGGTCTTTTTGATAAAATTATAATTGCAATCGCAAAAAGCGAGACAAAAAATCCCTTATTTTCTCTTGAAGATAGAATTAAGTTAGCTGAAACCATCTATAAAGATAACGATCAAGTAAATGTCATAGGTTTTCCCAGACAACTAACCGTAGAAGTTGCAAAAGAAAATAATGCTTGTGCAATTATTAGAGGCTTGAGAGCAGTATCGGATTTTGAATATGAATTCCAACTTGCAACTATGAATAGATCTTTAGCTCCAGATATTGAAAGTATATTTTTAACTCCTAAGGAAAGTCTTATTTACGTTTCTTCAAGTCTGATTAAGGAAATTTGTGATCTGAAAGGTGACATTTCTAAATTTGTTCATCCAACTGTTGAACAAGCTCTAAAAGCAAAACTAGATTCCTAATACTGACATTCATTACAGAAATAAGTAGACCTTTGACCTATATTAATTTTTCTAATCTTATTCTTACATTTCTTACATTTTTCATTATCACGGCCATAAACACTTAAATTCAGATTAAAATATCCCTCATTCCCATCAGCAGAATAAAAATCTTTTAGAGTTGTCCCACCTTTTTTTATTGCACGTTTAAGAATTGTTTTAATTGCAACAGTAATATGTTCGCACTCATCAAGTGAAATCTTATTAGCTAGTCTTCTTGGATCAATGTGAGCAAGAAACAAACTTTCTGAGGCATAAATATTTCCTACTCCAACAACAATGTTTTGATCCATAATCAGTTTTTTAATACTAATATTTTTCTCTTTACATTTAGAAAAAAGAAAATTCTTATTAAAGCCCTCTGACAAAGGCTCAACTCCTAACTTTTTAATTAGTTTATGATCTTCAAAATCATTTGTTACATGAATAGAGCCAAACCTTCTCGCGTCATTAAAAATAATTTTTTCTTTATCAAAAATTAATTCGGCATGATCATGTTTTTTGTAAAAATTATTATTAATATTCTGTATTCTTAATTTACCTGACATACCAAGATGAATCATTAGATATAAATCATCAAAAATAATTAGAATATATTTCGCTCTTCTAGATATTTTTTTAATTAATTTATTTCTAGTTTTTTTTTCGACATCATGCTCGACTTGCCATCGAAGATCTCTATTATGGATAACTATTTCTTTTAATATTTTATTCTTAAATTTACTGATTGCTCTGACGGTTGTCTCAACCTCTGGCAATTCAGGCATGATTTATTTAAGAATATTATTTATGTCAACAATATTACTTGGACTTATTGTGCCCGCGGCGAGGGCTAATCTTAGATTTGCTAGAATATAATCATATTTTGCATTGGCTAGATTCTTTTCAGCACTGTAAAGATTTTTTTCAGCCTGAAGAAGATCTACTACATTCCTTGTGCCTACTTTGTAACCAACTTGAGTTGCTTCTAAAGCACTTGTAGCAGAAATAACAGCTTGTTCTTGAGCATTTACATTCGCTACTAAAGTAACTACGTTTGAAAATTGTGATCTGACCTCTTGGATTACTCTTCTTTCGGTAAAAATGGTATTTTCATCTGCTTCATTGAGCTGAGAATATGCTTGTTTTCGTCTTGAACTTACAGCACCCCCTTGAAAAAGTGGCACACTCAATTGTATTGCATAATTTCTTCTGCCTGTAACTGCAGGAACAGGAATTCCTTGACCGTTAATCTCAAATCCCTCGTAATTAAATTGATTTGTTTCAGATTCTGAGCCTGAACCAATTATATCAATTTTAGGTAGATGGTTTGATGCTGCACTTCTTGCATTGCTTTTTGCTGCATCTCTTCTGAGATAGGCAGCCTTTAGCTGATAATTATTTTCTAAAGCTGTTTTTACCCATTCCTCCTTTGAGTTTGGAAAAGGGGAAGATACATTTAAAGTCTCGCCCAGCTCGTCAAGCGAGAAAATTTCTCTGCCAATCAGTGCGTTTAAGGCCTCTCTGGCAGAAAACAGGTTTCCTTCATTATTTATTCTAGAAGCTTTGCTAAGATCAAATGCAAGCTGCGCTTCTTGAACTCCAGTTATTGCAGATAATCCAACTTCATATCTTTGTTGGGCTTGATCAAGTTGTTTTTTAATGGCTTTTTCCTCAGAAATGGAAGCGTTTAAATTATCTATCGCTCTTAAAACACCAAAATATAATTCAGCAGTTCTTAATAATAGATTTTGTTGCTGGTAAGCAAAATCTGCTTCAGCCGCATCTGTAAGTGATTTTGATCTTTTAAAATTAAACCATGTGTCTAATCTAAAAAGCGGTTGAGAGATTCTTGCTGATTTAGAAAAAGAATTATATTCTTGTTGAAGCTCATCATTTTGATAATATTCATTCCAATTTGTTGAGCCGCTTAAAGTAATACTAGGAAGAAGAGCAGCTCTTCCTTGAACTACTATTTGCTTATCTGCAAGATAAGAATATTCTGCAGATTTATATGTTGGGTCATTTTCTAGTGCTTCGTTATATATTTGTAATATATCTTCTGAGTAAAGAGATAAGCTGCAGATAATAGTAAATAGAAATTTAAAATGATACATAAAGTTATTTTAACTCATTTAATTAATGTATGCAGTGTAAACATCTAATATTATTTTATTTTAAATTTAAATTAAGCGTTTTTTCTTTTTGTTTAGAGTAAAATATACTTTAATAAAAAACTTTTCATGAAAATAAATATTTACAGAAGTTTTTATAAATTATATTCAAAGGCAGTGTAATTTGGCCAAGAGCACATACGACTCAAAAGCAATCGAAGTTCTTTCTGGCTTAGATCCAGTAAAGAAAAGACCAGGCATGTACACAGATACATCATGCCCAAATCATTTAATCCAAGAGGTACTAGATAATTCTGTTGATGAAGCAATTGCAGGACACTGCTCAAATATAAAAGTCAAAATCCAAAAGAATGGATTTATAAGTATTTCTGACGATGGAAGAGGTATGCCTATCGATGAGCATCCAGAACATAAACTCAGTGGTGTTGAGTTAATACTTTGTAAATTGCATGCTGGTGCTAAATTTTCTGGAGAAGAATACAACTTCTCAGGAGGACTTCATGGTGTTGGAGTTTCAGTAGTAAATGCTTTATCAGATACTTTAGAGGTTTTTGTTAAAAGGAACTCAAAAGAATATTCAATGAAATTTAAAAATGGAGATAAAAAGACTGAGCTTAAGCCCGTTGGCAGCGTTGGATTAAGAAATACTGGAACAACGATTAAATTTAAGCCTAATGAAAGATATTTTGAATCAAATGAAATTAAATTAAAAGAACTAAAACATTTGCTTAAAGCCAAGGCGGTTTTGTGTCCAGGATTAACTATTGAATATACAAATGAAAATACTAAAGATTCAAAAATCAAATGGTTTTTTGAGAATGGGCTCAAGAGTTATTTGGAAGAAGAGTCAAATGGAATTGATTTAATTTTGAAAGAATCGATAGTGTCATCAAATACTGCTAAAGATCAAGAGGTTGAATTTGTTATCAATTGGGCGCCAAAATTTCAAAAAAATAAGCTTGATGAAACATATGTAAATTTAATACCTACCGCTCAAGGTGGATCACATCTGAATGGTTTTAAGTCTGGTCTTTTGGAAGCCCTAAAGGAATTTTGTGATTATAGAAGCCTTCTTCCAAAAGGATTAAAGTTAAATGCGGATGATGTTATAAATAACGCTATTTTTGTTGTTTCATCTAAAATGCAGAATCCACAGTTTGCTGGTCAAACAAAAGAAAGACTTGATTCTAAAGATCATATGGCTTTTGTATCAGGTTCTACTAAAGATATTTTAAGTATTTGGTTTAATAAACATACAGAGGAAGGTGAAAAAATAGCAGAGCTTGCAATAATATCAGCCCAGGCTAGAGTTAAAGCATCATCTACTGTTGAAAGAAAAAAAACTTTTAAGGGACCTGCTCTACCTGGAAAGCTTTCAGATTGTAATAGTGAAGATCTAAATAAAACTGAATTATTCTTAGTTGAAGGAGATTCTGCTGGCGGTTCAGCAAAACAAGCTCGAGAAAGATCATTTCAAGCAATAATGCCGCTTAGAGGAAAAATTCTTAACACTTGGGATTTAGAGAGCAGTGAAATAATTAAGTCTCAAGAAATAAAAAATCTCTCTACTGCAATTGGAGTTCTGCCCGGAAATGCAGATGTGTCTTCCCTAAGATATGGAAAGATATGTATTTTAGCAGATGCTGATTCAGATGGTTTGCATATCGCCACTTTATTGTGCGCATTATTTTTAAGACACTTTAAACCACTTGTTAATGAAGGGAGAATATTTATTGCAATGCCACCACTTTATCGCATTGATTGTGGTAAAGATGTTTTTTATGCATTAGATGAACAACAAAAAGATAAAATAGTTAGAGATTTTAAGAACAAAAAAGGCAAACCAAAAATTAATATACAACGATTTAAAGGCTTGGGTGAAATGAATCCATCACAGCTAAGAGAAACTGTTATGGATCCAGAATCAAGGCAACTAGTAAGGTTATCAATTTCAGCTACCGATAATGCAAATGCAATGATGGATCTTTTGCTTGAAAAGAAAGGTTCGCTGGTGAGGATATAGGATGTCAAAAGAACAATCTAATTCAATAAGTCTTAAGAAATATGCAGAGGAATCTTATTTAAATTATGCGATGTATGTCATTCTGGATCGAGCACTCCCAAATGTTGGAGACGGTCTAAAACCTGTTCAAAGAAGAATTTTATATGCTATGTCTGAATTAGGATTAGATGCAGGCTCTAAATATAAGAAATCTGCACGAACAGTTGGAGATGTCATCGGAAAATTCCATCCCCATGGTGATAGTGCTGCATACGAAGCAATGGTTTTAATGGCTCAAAACTTCTCATTTAAATATCCATTAGTTGATGGTCAAGGAAATTGGGGATCTCAAGATGATCCAAAATCGTTTGCAGCAATGAGGTATACAGAATCAAAGTTAACAAATTTTGCAAATTTACTAATTTCTGAACTAAAGTCTGGAACTGTTGACTGGCAGCCAAACTTTGACGGTTCATTGCTAGAGCCAATAATTTTTCCTGCGAAAATACCTATCATTCTTTTAAATGGCACATCTGGAATAGCTGTGGGTATGGCAACAGATATACCATCTCATAATATAAATGAAGTAATTGATGCTACTATAAAAATACTTGAGAAACCTAAGTCAGATCTAAAAGATTTACTTAAAATCATCAAGGGTCCAGATTTTTCAAATAATGCTTCTATTGTCGCAAGTCCAGAGGAGTTAGAGGAGATGTATTTATCAGGCAGAGGAGGTTTTAAAATTCAAGCTCAGTGGAGGCAAGAAAAGAATCAAATAATCATTAATGCACTTCCATATCAGGCTTCTGGTTCGAAAATATTAGAGCAAATAGCAGAACAAATGATTAATAAAAAACTTCCTATGGTGGTTGATTTAGCTGATGAGGGTGATCATGAGGATCCAATCAGATTAGTTATCACCTTGAAATCAAATAGAGTTAATGCCGAAGATGTGATGAATCATCTATATGCCTCCACAGATCTTCAAAAAAATTATAGAGTTAATATGAACCTAATTTCATTAAAAGGTGGACCAAAAGTTTTCTCACTTGTTGACCTTCTCAAAGAATGGGTCATCTTTAGAAAAGATACTGTAAAACGAAAGCTTGAGCATCGTCTTGACCAAGTTAATGATAGGCTGCATATTCTTGAAGGGCTGCTAACAATCTTTGTTGATTTAGATAAAGTAATAAAAATCATCAGAAACTCAGATGAACCAAAGAAAGAATTAATAAAAGTATTTAAATTGTCTGAGATACAAGCAAATGCAATATTAGAAATTAGGCTTAGGCAATTAGCAAAGTTAGAACAGCTTAAAATAGAAAATGAAAGAAATGAATTGGTTGACGAGCGAAATGATATTGAAAAAATTCTAAAATCAAAATCAAGACTCAAAACATTAATTAAGAATGAGTTAAATGAGATTAAAGAATTATTTGGTGAAGAAAGAAAATCACCAATTATTAACTCAACAAATGCAAAGATTTTTTCTGAGGAAGAAACAATTGTTACAGAGCCAATCACCGTTGTTTTATCAAAAGCTGGATGGGTGAGAAGTGCAAAAGGACATGACATCGATCCAAATACACTGTCATACAGAGGAGATGACTCCCTGCAAGATTTTGCAAGAGGCAGAAGCAATCAGCTGGCTGTTTTCCTTGACTCAAATGGAAAGGCATACTCAATACAAAGTCATTCTTTACCATCTGCAAGGGGTATGGGTGAACCAATTACTGGAAGACTAAATGCTGATTCGGGTGTCCAATTTATTTCTTCGGTAATTGGAGTTGAAGGAAATAAATTTTTGATAATGAATACTGCAGGATATGGTTATATTTCTGAATATCAGAACATGATCTCAAATAAAAAAACGGGAAGGGCATTCATGAAGTTACCTGATAATGCAAAAATGTTGAAAGCTATTCCTGTAAAAGATAATCATACTCATATAGCTGCAGTTTCAAATATTGGGAAGCTTTTAATTTTTAATATTAAGGAGTTACCAATTCTTGGCAAAGGAAAAGGTAACAAGATAATAAATATACCAAAAGATAAACTTGCTGCTGGAGAGGAATTTATGGCACATGCTCAACTTCTTGCAGATGATAGCTCTCTCAAAATAGAGGTTGGTAAAAGATGTGTAACCTTAAAACCAAAAGATTGGTCAGAGTATGTTCTCTCAAGGGCTAAGAGAGGCAAAAAAGTTGGTAAATTAATAAACATCGAAAGGTTAATAGAAGAACCAAAATCTCTAGAAGAATAATAATTCACCAGATAAGGATTTAAAAAATTGATTTCAGTTGAAAAAAAAGAAAGCTCTAATTATTTAATTTCTTTGAGCCCAAATAGCTCACTAGTTGGTATATATAGAGTCATATTTCTAGCAAGTATAACTTTGGTTTGTGGAGGAATAGCAACTATTTTTTATTTTTTTGGGGCAGCATTAATTCTTCCGTTTGCTGGATTAGAATTGACTATATTGTTTATCGCATTTTATCTAAGCTTTAGATGGAGCAGTAAAAAAGAACAGATTTATATCTCTCAAGATATTGTAAGAATAGAAAAAGGTATTAAAAAAGCAGAGTACTCGTGGGAGGAATTTAGAACTTTTACATCATTTCAAATTAAAAGAAACAAAGATAAGAGTTTAAGATTAAGTTTTAGATCAAAAGGCGAGGATGTCTACGTTGGTGATTTTCTTAATGAGGACGATAAAAACCTATTGAGAGATACTATCAGTGAAATTATTGAAGACCTAAATTCTTTATCTAATCCCTCCAGCTAGGAAGTTTCTTTTTTACCTCGACTAGTTTTAATTTTTGAGAATGAGGAATGCCATTTTTAAACTTTGGATATGCTTCTCCTTGAATAAGAGGCTTAAGATATTTAATTGCTTTTGCAGTTACATCAAACCCATCTTTTGATATAAATGAATTTGGCAGTTTTTTTTCAACATTAGCTATTTTTGATAATGGTGCTGGTATTATCTTCCATGAATATTTTTCGCTCTTAGATCTAACAATAATAGGCATAACTCCATTCAATCCTTTGATAGCATATCTTACGGCATGAACTCCAACAGCCTCTGCATGAAGTAAATCTGTCTTTGAAGAAATATGACGAGCACTTCTTTGTAAATAATCAGAAACAGCCCAATGGTTTTTTAAATTTAGTTTTTGTGAAATTAATCCTGCTAAATATGGTGCTACTCCTCCAAGTTGCGAATGACCAAAAGCATCTTTTCTATCTGATTCAGCTAAAAATTTTCCCTTACTATTTTTTACGCCTTCCGAAGCAACTATTACACAATATCCATTTTTTTTAACAACATCTTTTACCTTATTTAAAAATTTAATCTGATTAAATCTTATTTCCGGTAATAGAATTATATGAGGCGCATCTTTTTGATCAATTCTTGCTAAGGCAGATGATGCAGCCATCCAACCTGCATGTCTTCCCATCACCTCTAAAATAAAAACTTTTGTTGATGTTTCAGACATAGATGCTACATCTAGAGATGCTTCCATTGTTGATGTGGCTATATACTTCGCTGCAGAACCAAATCCAGGGCAACAATCTGTTTCTGCTAAATCATTGTCAACAGTCTTTGGTATTGCAATGCAATTGATTGGATAACCAAGCTTCTTACTTATTTGAGAAACCTTATAAGCCGTATCAGCAGAATCATTTCCACCGTTATAGAAAAAATAACCAATATTATGAGCTTTAAAAACTTCTACTAATCTTATGTATTCTTTTTTATTTTCCTCAAAGCTTTTTAACTTAAATCTACAAGAACCAAATGCTCCTCCTGGAGTTGATTTAAGAGAATTGATAGCAGATTTGCTTTCTTTTGATGTGTCGATTAATTCCTCTTTTAGTGCGCCTAGAATTCCATTCTTTCCAGCATAAACTTTACCAATTTTTGATTTATATTTTTTTGATTCTAAAATTACTGATGCAGCAGTAGCGTTTATAACTGAGGTTACTCCACCTGATTGTGCATAAAATGCATTTTTTTTCATTATTTCCCCGCTTTAGCTTTGAATAAAATTCAAGTGTCGTATTATTATAACTAATATGAGAATACATATCCTAGGCATTTGTGGAACCTTTATGGCCGGTCTTGCACAAATTCTTAAGGAATCTGGACACGATGTATCTGGAGCAGATGCTAAGTTCTATCCACCAATGTCTGATTATTTAAAAAAAATAGGCATTAAAACAATTGAAGGCTATGAGAAAAAATCTCTCCCTAAAGCAGATCTTTATGTAATTGGTAATGCTTTGTCTAGGGGAAATGAGTGTGTAGAAGAAATTTTAGATCAAAAATTACCATACGTTTCTGGACCTGAAATGTTAGGAAAGGAATTAAAAAATAGAAATGTTTTTGCAATATCTGGAACGCATGGAAAGACAACAACTTCATATATGTTAGCGCATATATTTTTAGATCAAGGAAAAGAAATTGGATATCTTGTCGGGGGCATTTCTGATGATTTTGATAATTCAGCATGCTTAGGAAAAGATCCTATTTTTGTTATTGAAGCTGATGAATATGATTCTGCTTTTTTTGATAAACGCTCAAAATTTATTCACTACTCTCCTACTAATTTAATTATAAATAATATCGAATTTGATCATGCCGACATATTTAACGACATCGAAGATATCAAAAAACAATTTCACCATCTTATAAAAATTATTAAATCATCAGGCAATATTATTTATTTTGATGATGATAGTACCTCCAAAGAAGTAATTGAAAAAGGAATTTGGTGTAACAAAATTGGAATAAATTCAAATGGAGTAAAAGCTGACTTTGAATCTAAAGAATTAATAATAGATGATGAAATATTTCAATTGAACGAACTTCCATTAATAGGTGAACACAACTTTAAAAATTATGTTTGTTCAATATTAGCAGCTAAGCTAGTGGGAATTTCAGAAACAGAATCAATTAATTCTCTTAAAAAATTTAAGGGTGTAAAAAGAAGAATGGATTTCATTAAAGAAATTTCAGGCATAAAAATATATGATGATTTTGCTCATCATCCAACAGCAATAAAATTATCATGCAGCGCAATCCGAAATAAATATTCAGATAAAAAAATTCTTGGTCTTATCGAGTTGGGCTCAAACACAATGTCATCAGGTTACCATAAAGAAAATTTGATAAATTCTTTTGATTCATTGGACGAATTTTTAATGTTAGATCCATACAAGAATTATAAAATTAATAATGCGTTTGATTCTGAAAATGAACTTTTAAAAAATTTGGAAGAAAAAATTTTTGACTATGATATTATTTTAATAATGACTAACAAAGATAGTCGAAAGTTTATAAATCCAATAATTAATAGCATTGAAAAAAAATAATTTACCTGTTTTTCCTTTAGGCCTAGTAGCTTTACCTGGCACAATTCAAAATTTACAAATCTTTGAGCCTAGATATATAAGCATGGTTAAAGACTGTATGAAAAACAATCATGGCTTTGTGATAGTTTTTCAAAAATCTGGTGAAGGCAATGACTCTGAAATATCTAAAAAGGGTTCATATGTTGAGATTGTTGATTTTAATAATTTGCCTAATGGTTTGCTCGGAATCTCTGTCAAATCTATCAATAAAGTTGCAATTAGTAATTTAGTTCAGCTTCAAGACGGACTTAACGTTGCTGAGGTTAACCCTTTAATTGATCCTGAGGTTGATGATCAAGCTCTGTTAGCAGAATTTCCTGAAATAAGTAATATTTTGAATCAGCTTGTTAAGCATCCAAGAGTTGCTGATATGCCTATTGAGGTTGATTTTAACTCCGCTGATTCCGTGGCATATCATCTTGCTGGATTGATACCAATTCCATGGTCTCATAAACAGAGTCTTCTTGAGGCATTTGATGCCTCTCAAAGATTTGCAATTCTATCTAAGTATATTGAAGAAATTTCTTCTAGCTAAAATAAGATTAAACTTTTAGAGGTTCTTGATTTGATCTTTTTCTTAACCAATTTATGGTCTTGAGTACGCTTGGAATTGCTATAAACTTCCTTTCAATCAAATATTTGCCAGGATAATTACTCATCATTAACCCAATAAATATTGTGAATAACCCCTGTCCAGGAAGGACAAGCATAAGAATTCCACCGATAATTAAAACGTATCCAATTAAATTTTTAATTATCATTGAAACTAGCCACATTACAGGATATTTGGATTTAAATTTTGAAGGCTTTTTATTTACAAAATAATCACTTGGTATGAGTGACACTAGCCATTTAATACTCACTAGACTAAAAATAAATATTGCAAAAGATATAGCTCCAAGCCAAAAAATATATGACTTGTAATTTATAATTTGCTGACTGAGTTGTTCAAAAATAATTTCCAATAAATTACTTACCCTTTTTCATTAATTTGATTTAGTATATCAATAAGAACATTTGTAGAGATAATTATTAGACCCAAATTTTATTTAATCTTGTCTAAAAAAACACTTTCAGAAATATGCAACAGTAGTCTAACCGACAGCAAGGCAGAAGATTTACTTGTCTTAGATGTAGAAAACATCTCATCATTTGCAGATAAGATCATTATAGCTACCGCAACTTCAAATCGTCATGCTCTATCTGTTTCAGAAAAGCTTGTAGAATCGCTAAAAGAAAATAAATTTAATATTCTTGGAGTAGAAGGAGAAATTGATTCAGGATGGGTTTTGGTAGATTGCGGAGACATTGTGGTTAATATAATGAAAAAAGAGCAACGAGACTTTTATGACTTAGAAGGACTTTGGGGAGAAAAAACTCTATTAAATCAAGAAAGCTAATGATCATTAAAATTATTAGTATTGGAAATAAACTTAATACATGGGAGCAAGACAGCATTAATTTCTATTTAAAACAATTACCAAAAAATTTAAAAATAGAATTCGTAAATTTGAAAAGTTATCAAAATCCAAACTATTCTGAATCTGAGGTTATAAAAAAAGAATCGCAATTGATAATGTCAAAACTATCTAAAGATGATTTTATTATTGCATTTGATATGAATGGCGATCAAATTTGTAGCAAAAAATTTAGTGATCTTATATTTGATAATCAAGAATCTGATAAAACAATAACTTTTGTAATAGGCGGCTCATTTGGATTGTCATCAGAAATAAAAGATAATTCTAACAAGGTATTGTCTGCATCTTTGTTCACATTTCCTCACAGATTGTTTAGATTAATATTGGTTGAACAAATTTATAGGGCACACACAATTGTAAATAATATGCCATATCACAAATGATAGACTTAAACGAAAGATTTTCAGAAAAAAGAAATTTCTTCAATAGGCTCATTTTTGTTTATGTTTTCTTTGGCGTTCTATTTTTGTATTTGATTTATAAAACATTTTCTCTTCAAATCTCAAGTTACTCGGACTATGAGATTGCATCGCTTGAAAATAAGACAAGAGAATTTTTGGTCCAACCAAGAAGAGGAATTATTTACGACAGAAATGGCGAGATTATCGTAAACAATAAACCCAGTTATAACATGATTCTTGACCCAGAAAATGTTGATGATATTAATGAGTTGATTTTTGAAATTAATAAATTTGTTAACTTATCTGATGCTGAAGTTAAAAATATAAATAACATTTTTCCAAACAAGAAAAAGCTTAATAGAGAAGTTGTGCTCAAAAGAAACTTAACTACTGAAGAAATTGCAAAATTTGAAGTAAGAAATTATAGATTCCCTAATATTCAAATTGCTGAGAGATATTCAAGAGAAAATCTTTACCCGTTCCTATTCTCACATTCCGTAGGATACGTTGGCAATCTTGATGAGGAAAAACTTCAAGAAATATTATCATCTCAAAACCTTGAATCAAATGAGACAATTTTTACTTATTCAAATGGTTTTTTGAATGGAAAAACTGGCATTGAATATGTTTATGATGAACAATTGCGAGGTTTATTTGGTAAAAAAATATATGAAGTTGATGCATCTGGCAGACTATTAAAAGAAAAACAAATGATATCTGCTGTTGCTGGTGAAGATATTTTTACTTCTCTTGACCTCCCAAGCCAAAAAGTTGCTTATGATGAGTTAAATAATAGAAGGGGCGCAGTAGTAGCTGTAGACATAAATGATGGCTCAATTGTTACCTATGTAAGCTCCCCATCATTTTCTGTAAATAAGATCGCTAACGGACTCACACAAAACGAATTTGATGAGTTAATAAATGATGATGATAAACCATTTTTTGATCGAGCAGCTCAAGGTAGGTATTCACCAGCATCAACAATTAAACCTGCTATTGGTTTATTCGGAATTGATAAAGATATTTTAGATTGGGAATATACTATTCAGGACCCTGGATTTTTTATATTACCTGAAGATGGAAGAATCTATCGTGGATGGAAAAAAGGCGGTCATGGTGAAATTAATCTCAAAGATGCAATTATAGAAAGCTCAAATACTTTCTTCTTTTCACTTGCCTATCAAACAGAAATAGAAGAGTTAAGAGCGCACTTGTCGAATTTTGGATTTGGTAAAAATGTTTGTGATGATTGCTTTATGCCAGATAATGGACTGCTTCCTAGTCCAAGATGGAAAATGAATACACACAATTTTGGTTGGTTTAAAGGTGATACAGTAAATGTGGGAGTTGGGCAAGGATATATAAATGCTACGCCAATTCAGCTTGCATATTATTCTGCCTTTCTAGCAACAAAAGGTAATATAAATAAATTCTCTTTTGTTCAAGATAGCAAAAATGCAAATAAGAATATTTTTAACTCAAAAAATATTACAAACATGGATTGGGATAATATTCATGAGAGCATGGTAGGCGTAATTGAAAGTCCAAAAGGAACTGCAGGCAGGCTCAGATCATTAAAAGATTACGTAATAGCTGCAAAATCAGGAACTGTAGAATTAGTAAGCACTGAAACCAAAGAAGATTATCAAATAATACGAGAAACTGAAGGCAAAAGAGACCATGCTATTATAATTGCTTTTGCTCCTATGCCAAATCCAAAATATGCAATAAGCGTAGTAATTGAAAATGGTGAAAGTGGTGGATCAGTTGCTGGACCGGTAGCAGTCGCAGTTTTAAATAGCCTAGTTAAAAATGATTAATTTTAAAAATTTTATTAAGGATAAAATCTATATCGATTTGTATTTATTTATTTCCATCACATTACTTTCAATCATGGGTCTTGTATTTTTGTATAGTGCCTCTCAAGGGAACATAGAGACAATCATTAAACAGTCTTTTTTTGTTATATTTGGTTTGTTTTTAATGTTTATTGTTAGTCAGCCTGATCCAGATTTCTACAAAAATAATTCAGCAATTTTTTTAATCTTTTCCTTAGTTCTTGTTTTGGTTACTTTTTTTTTTGGAAAAGAAGTTAATGGAGCAAGAAGGTGGCTAGATCTAGGATTGTTCACATTACAAACATCAGAAATTATCAAAGTTGCTTTACCAGTATTTCTAGCTGCATATTTATATGACAAACCCTTACCAATAAATTTATTCAATACCTTTACTACATTGGTCTTAATTCTTTTAATAGTTAATCTAGTTAGAATTCAGCCAGACTTAGGGACAAGTTTAGTAATTTTGATAGCGGGTCTATATATTTTATTCTTAGCCGGATTAAGCTGGAGATTTATTGGTATTTCATCTGGAATTTTTATTTTGTCTCTGCCTTTTATTTGGAATAATTTTTTAGAGCCATTTCAAAGACAAAGAATTTTAACTTTACTAGATCCGAATGCAGATCCTTTTGGATCGGGATGGAATATTACTCAATCAAAGATAGCTATTGGGTCAGGCGGACTTCAAGGAAAAGGCTATCAAATGGGGTCTCAAGCCCATTTGGATTTTTTACCAGAGACTGAGACAGATTTTATTTTTTCAGTAATTGCAGAGGAATTTGGTTTTATAGGAGTATGTATTCTTTTGTCTATTTTCTTATTTATCTTACTAAGATGTTTATATTTGGCTTTTGATGCAAGAGATAGATTTTGCAGGTTAACCATTGGCGGCCTTAGCCTATTATTTTTATCTACAGTATTCATAAATTTATCTATGGTTGTTGGAATTATTCCAGTCGTGGGCATGCCACTTCCATTTATAAGCAAAGGAGGCTCATCTTTGTTATCATTTTATATAGCATTTGGAATAATAATCTCTATGGCAACACACAAAAAATTGATGCAAAAATGAAAAACTTTTTATTTCTCATATTTACACTAGTAAATCTTAGTTATGCAGATTACTTTGAGCATCCTGAATCTCAAGAAATTATCAATGAGCTTGTTGAAATTCATGGCTTTGATAAAAAATATGTTGAAACAGTCCTAAAGGATGCAAAAAAACAACAAAAGATCATTGATTCAATATCTAAACCTGCTGAATTTACATGGACATGGGAGAGATATAAAAAGCTATTTATTGAAGAAAAAAGAATTAGAAATGGTAAAAAGTTCATTAAAAATAATTTAGTTACTTTGGAGAGAGCAGAAAAAGAGTTTGGTGTACCCAAAGAAATTATTACTTCAATTCTCGGTATTGAAACAAGATACGGAAAAATTTTAGGAAATTATAGGGTTATTGATAGCTTAACTACTTTAGGTTTTGATTATCCAAGAAGGTCTGCATTTTTTAAAGACGAACTCACAAAGTTTTTTTTATTAACAAGAGAAAATAATTTAGATATCTATTCTGTCAAAGGTTCATATGCTGGCGCCATGGGGTATGGGCAATTCATCTCCTCAAGCTACCGCGCATACGCCATTGATTTTGATGGAGATAATAGTGTTGATTTATTTAACTCTGTTGATGATGCAATCGGAAGCATTGCAAATTATTTAAAAGTTCATGGTTGGAAAAGAAATGGGAAAATTGTTACTGAGTCTTCCTTAAATAATGTAAGAGAAATCTATAAACCGCATGATAGTCTTTCAAAATTCATTCCTTTGAGTTTTAATGAAGATGGGAAAGACAATTATTTTATTGGAGATGATAACTTTGTTGCAATTACCAAATATAATAGAAGTCACTTTTATGCAATGGCTGTATATTATTTAGCAGAAGAGTTTAAAAAATGAAAAGAATTATATTATTTTTATTATTTGTACCAAATCTTGTTGTTGGACAGAGCTTTGTTCCAAATGCTCCTGAATTAAATTTAAAAAGTTACATGTTAATTGAGCCTAAAACGAACACTGTTATTGCAGAATCAAACGCAAGTGGTTTAATTGAGCCAGCAAGCATGACTAAAGTCATGACCGCTTATGTTGTTGCCGACCAGATTAAAAATGATCTCATTAGTCTTGATGATAATGTTCTTATAAGTGAAAAAGCATGGAGAATGGGCGGTTCAAAAATGTTTATCGAAGTTGGAAAAAGGGTAAGCATACTTGACTTGCTAAAAGGCATAATTATCCAGTCAGGAAATGATGCTTCAGTTGCAATTGCTGAATATGTTGGGGGTACTGAAGCTGGATTTGTTGATCTTATGAATTCCTATGCTGGAGCTTTGGGGATGACTGATACAACTTTTATAAATTCCACAGGTCTTCCAAGTGAAGGGCATTTAACATCAGCAAGGGATCTTGCAACTCTTACTTCAAACTTTATGACAAATTTTCCAGACATTTATGCTCTTTTCAAAGAAAAAGAATTTGAATATGGGGGTATTACAGGAAATAAATATAACAGAAACAAATTACTTTGGAGAGATGAAAGTTCTGATGGAGTTAAGACAGGGCATACATCATCAGCTGGATATTGTCTAATTGGATCTGCCAAAAGGGGTAACATGAGACTTATCACAGTTGTGGCTGGAAGTGATACTGCAAATAATAGCTTCTCAGATACACAAAGACTTCTAGAGTATGGATTTAGATTTTATGCTACTCAAAAGTACTTTGATGCAGATAAAGAATATACAACTGCAAAAGTTTGGGGCGGTAAAAACGATAATATAAGCCTAGGTGTAGTTGAAGATATATCAATAACTTTACCTAGAACAAGTTTTAAGAACGTAAAGGTTAATTTTAATGTGAAAAATAATGTCCAAGCTCCTATAAAAAGAGGTGATAAGCTTGGAACTTTAGATATTATTAGTAATGATGAGGTTGTTCTAACAACTGATCTGCTTGCATTGAATGACGTTGATGCTAAAGGCTTTTTTGGAAGGATTTGGTCAAAATTCGTCCTCTGGATAATGAGCTTATTTGGATTAGCATAGATGGAAAATGTTCATGCTGTATTCAATGGAACATTTGATAACTTAGAAAATATAAAAATATCACCCTTAAGCAGAGCATATACCTTTTCAGATAGTGTTTATGAAGTCATTCCTTTTCATAATGCAAAGGGTATTGCTTTTGATAGACATATAAAGAGACTTCAAAAAAGTTGTAATTCGTTATCAATTTCAGCAAATATCGACTTAATTTCCAAAGAGATCATTGAACTTATTAATAAAAGTAAATTTAAAGATGGTTATGTTTACTATCAGGTTTCAAGAGGAGTTGATCAAATACGATCACATATGTTTAATGCAGATATTTCAACTGAAACATTTGGTTATGTTGTAGAACATACCTTTGAAGCACAATCACTTAAGGTGATGTTATGTGAGGACGTAAGATGGCAGAGGTGTGATATTAAATCTACTTCATTATTAGGCAACATAATGAGTATGAATAATGCCAAAAATAGCGGATGTGATGAAGTAATTATGCATAAAGACAGAGTAATTACTGAGGGCGGAGCTTCAAATGTTTTTTTTGCAAGTAATGATTGTGTTTACACACCTAATTTGTCTAAAAATATTCTCCCTGGTATTACCAGAGAACTTTTAATTGAAAAAATCAAAGCATCTGGAATTAATGTTCAGGAGGGCAGCTTTAAAATTGATGATCTAGCAGATGCAAAATCAATATGGTTAACTAGTTCTACGAAGGGGCTTGCACAAGTAATTGAAATTACAAATCAAGAAACAAATATTGTTGTCGATCATCCTTTATTTTTAGAGTGTCAGAAAATATTTAAAAATAACTTTCTTAGTTAGAAGTTAGACTAACTACCATATTATCTAGCTCTTGCCAAAACTGATCTTTTGTCATGCCGCCCAATCCTTTTGAGGCTAAATCTAATTCATAAACTTTTTTCTGAAGTAAAAGCATTTTTTTGAGTGGGTTCTTTTTAATAAAATTTATATAGTTTGGAATTTTATTTTTCCATATCCCAGCTTTTTCTAAATTAACATTGTCTTGAAGCGATACAATACAAGTATTTATAATTTTTCCAATAATCCAAACTAAGAGAGGACCATAGTGATCATCATTTTTTTTGATTGATTTGGTTATTCGCAAAGCATATTTTGTATTAAGTTCAACAATTTTATCTTCTAGCTGGTAGGGTAAAAATTCAGCATTATCATAGCCTATTTTCTTATCTTTATTATTTTCTGAATAAGTTAGCTTAAGAATATTTATCTCGTTTTGTTGAGCAATCAAATTACCTGAAAAAATATCTGTAATTCTTATTGAAAACTCTTTAGCATCTGATTCGTTCATAAAATCTAATTGATTTTTAACCCAAGTCTTTTCTTCAAATGATTTAAGTTTGTTACATTCAACCATCAATCCAAGACTATCCATTAATTTCACCCATTTGGTACTTTTATTAATCTTTTCAATAGAAGATTTGATAATCAATGCAATATTATTGAATTCTTTAATATTCTTCATTTCAAAAATATTAGTAATTTCTTTTGGTATTTTTCCTTTTTGATGACCAATTTCAATAATTATCTTTGATCCAAACAAAGAACCTGAGGCATTCTCAATTATTATATTTTCTATTTTTGAGTAGTCAGCTTCAGTAATAATTTTCTTTTCAGTAAAGTTCTGTTCCTTCAAAAACGAATTAATTTGATCAACTGAATTATTTTTTAAGACTATCTCCGAGCCAAAAACAAAAAATATATTTGAGGATTTACTTAAATATTTATTTAATGATGTAGACTCACAAATCAATTAAGTTAACCTCTAGTATTAGTTGCTCAATGACATCATTTATAATTTCCTCTTCCATAAATTTGCTCATCTGATTTTCCGCCAAAGGATTAAGCTCTATTGCACTAAATCTTTTCATTGAATTGATAGTTTTTATGTTGTTTGAATGATTCATAAGCATCGAGTGATTAGAATGCATGGAATGATCCATTTTTGTTGATTTTGAATCATCAATGCTGAAATTTAATTTTGCTTTGAGTTCAATCTCCATGGCTCTTAAAGTTGTTCCCGAGTAAACTTCATATTTATTTAAATCAAAGCTACTTACATTTATATGAATTTTTTCATTATCAACTTTCTCAAAATTATCACCAAAAACTTCTTTAATTTTTAATTGAAAGCTATTAGGAACATCTTGATCAAATGAAAAATAATATTTATTTTTATCAAGCTGTAATTTTTTATATTCATTTAAGTTACATGAAGTAATTACAATGCTTAGCAATATTAGAAGTAATCCTTTTGTATATCTCATAGCCTTAAATGTTAGTTAAGATATTATATTTTATGTTTTTGTTTAAATTACAAAATTTATAAGCTTATCTTTAACAAAGATAGCTTTTTTAATCTCACTATCTGCTATGTTATTTTTAACATTTTCGACTTCTAATGATAAATTTTTAACAGTTTCTTCATCTAAATTTTTACTAATATTTAACTTTCCACGAACTTTACCATTAACTTGTATTATTAACTCGAATTCATCTGATTCAATAATAGCTTCGTCATACTTTGGCCAGGATGACTCGATGCATGATCCATCATTTACAAAACTGGTCCATAAATATTCGCAAATATGGGGAGATATTGGAAATAGCATTTTTAGAGAAAATAGAATTGCTTCATTAAGACAAAACTTTTGAGCATCTGTAGCATTATCTTTTTTGAATTCATCTGGAATAAAATTTAGCAACTCCATTATTGCTGCAATAGCAGTATTAAAAGAAAATCTTGATTCATAATCATGCTCTACTTTTTTTAATGTAGAGTGACACTTTCTTCTTAACTCAATTTCTTCTTTCGAGAATTCAAATTTCATGTCCAGTTTAATATATTTTTTTCCTTCAATAAGACTCCAAATTCTCTTTAAAAATCTTGAAGCACCTTCAACAGATGATTCGCTCCATTCTAAACTTTGCTCAGGTGGTGATGTAAACATCATATAAAGCCTAACGGTATCTGCTCCATATTTCTCAATGTATGATTGCGGGTCGACAGTATTACCTTTCGATTTAGACATCTTTGCACCATCTTTAAGAACCATACCTTGAGTAAGCAACCTTTTAAAGGGTTCATCACCTTCAACTAATCCAATGTCTCGAAGAGCTTTATGAAAAAATCTTGAATATAGCAAATGCAATATAGCATGCTCTATACCACCAATATATAAATCTACTGGTAGCCAATATTTAGTGTTTTCATCAAAAATTTCATTATTATTGTTTGAAGATGTAAATCTAGCGTAATACCAAGATGAATCCATAAAGGTATCAAATGTATCACTTTCTCTAAAGATACTATTATCCAAATTTATAAAATCTTCATTTTGACTTAATGGAATAGGTGGCGAATTCTTTTTGAGTTTTGGTAGCTCAACAGGCATATCCATTTCGTCAATAAGTTTTGGATCGCCGTTTTCATAAATAACAGGTATTGGACAACCCCAATATCTTTGCCTACTTACTCCCCAATCTCTTAGCCTGAATTGAATAAGCTGTTTACCAGATTTTAATTTAACTAATTCTTCGATAATTTTTTTTGATCCTTCTTCTGATGAAAGACCGTTAAATTTATCTGAATTTATTAAAATTCCATTTTCAGTTCTTGGTAACTCCTCTTCATTATTTTGAATCACTTCTTTGATATTAAGATTATATTTTTTTGCAAATTCATAATCTCTTGAATCGTGAGCTGGAACTCCCATCACAACCCCTGTTCCATAGTCAAGCAATACAAAATTTCCAATCCATACTGGTAATTTTTCTCCAGTTAAAGGATGAATTACTCTTAGATTTGTATCAATACCAAGTTTTTCTGCCTTTGCCATATCAGCTTCTGCAGCCTTAGCTTCTTTACATTTTTCAAGAAAGTTCGATATTTTTTCATTATCTTTAGCGATCTTTATTGCAAGGGGATGATTGGGAGATATTGCAAGAAAAGATACTCCGAAGATAGTATCTGGTCTTGTCGAGAAGGTTATTAGTGATTCTTTACTAGCATCAATTTTATATCCAATCTCAGCACCAAATGATTTTCCAATCCAATTCTTTTGCATAAGCTTAACATTTTCTGGCCAATCAAGCTCTTCAAGTGAAGATAGAAGCTCGTCAGCATAGTCAGTGATTTTTATAAACCATTGATCTATTTCTTTTATTTCAATTTGAGCTCCAGAGCGCCAACCTTTTCCATCTATTACCTGCTCATTTGCTAGAACGGTCTTATCTTCAGGATCCCAATTAACCAAAGATTTTTTTCTATAAACAAGACCCGCGTCGTAAAATTTTTTAAAAATTAATTGTTCCCATTTATAGTAACTTGAGTCACATGTTCTAAGTTCTTTTGACCAATCATAACTAAAACCAAGAGATTGTAGTTGTGATTTCATGTTTTCAATATTTTGGTTTGTCCAATCGTTTGGACTTACTTTGTTTGCAATAGCAGCATTCTCTGCAGGCAGACCAAAAGCATCCCAACCCATAGGCTGAAATACATTAAAGTTTTTCATTCTTTTATATCTAGATATAACATCACCAATCGTATAATTTCTTACGTGACCCATATGTAATTTTCCAGAAGGATAAGGAAACATTGACAGACAGTAATATTTTTCTCTTTTATCTATTTTAGAAACATATCTTTTTTCTTCATTCCATTTGTTTTGAATGATTTCTTCGATTGTTTTGTGATTATAAGTTGAGCTCATTATTAGAATTTTAAAAGTTATTAATTGAACTAATTATTAAAATTTAATTAATTACCAGTATCGTTCTCAGAAGATTCTTTAACATCTATGTTATTTGATCCCTTAGTAATTCGAACTGACTCTTCTCCCTGACTTACTTCAATTTCTTTTAAATTTGATTCTTCTAGCATTTCAATCAAAGTTTTTATTTTTCTTATATCCATAATTTATACCTTCTTATTTTTTAAAGCCTCCTCTAAAGCAAGAACATAGCCTTTCGTTCCATGCCCACTAAAAACTTTTTCTGCAATATCACTAAAGTAAGATTTTTTTCTAAATTCTTCTCTAGAATTAATATCTGATATATGAACTTCATAAAATGGTATTTTCACAGCTAAAATTGCATCTCTTAAGGCTACGCTTGTATGTGTGTAACCCGCAGGATTAAAAATTATTGAATCAGTACCATTTTCAAAAGCTGTATGAATCGCATCTATTAGTTCATGCTCGGCATTGCTTTGATAAAAGTAAACTTCACATTCATTGCTATCAGCTTTATTTTTTAATTTTGCCTCAATATCATCTAATGTCTCAGATCCATAAATATCTTCCTCGCGCATACCAAGCATATTAAGATTTGGCCCATTGAGTACTAATATCTTCATTTAGTGGATTTTAACAGAATTTAAATGCATTTTAAGGATTTTATCTAATATTTTTATTTTGAACTGGATAACAAAAGCCTCTATCAGAACAGCCCTGATATGCTATTTCAATTAAATTTGTTTCAATCTCTTCTATAGACGAAATCTCTAATATATTTCTTATGATTTTAGTTTCACCAAAAAATTCGTCTTCATGATCAATAATCATTCCATTAGTGACATCAAAATCAACAATTTTTTGATTTTCTTTAATAAGAATCGAATCAAAATATAAATAGTAACCATCTTCAATCGACCAATTTACTTTTAAAACATCCCCGTCCTCAGAATAGCTCATTATAAATACCTCGTCGGCAGGCTTTATTTCGTTATCCTGTAAATACATGAAAGATATATCTTGGTCAGCCTTAGTATGGCCACCACATAACAAATAGAATATTAAAAATAATGTCTTTTTCATTAATAACTAGGATAAACTTGCCAAATTATAAAGCGAAAACGAACTTTATTTATAATTAAAATTAAATGATAAGAAATTTTTTAATAAATATTTTATTTTCAATACCTGTTTGGTTAATTGAACTCGTATACAAATTTAATAAAGATGTTAAAAGAGGATTTATTTTTGATTCTCAATCAAGAATGTTATTTGCTTTAATGCCAAAATTTGATTTGCATAAGATAGAGGATGACGAAATTCCAAAAATTAGAAATCTAATTAATGAAAAAAGAAAGAATCTTAGACTTTCTAATAAAACAAAAAAGAATGTAATTACTAAGGATCATTTTATCGACCAAGAAAATAACTTAAAGTTGAGAGAGTACATTCCTTATAAAACAGATAATGATAATGTCATTCTCTATTTTCATGGTGGCGGCTATGTATTAAATTCAATTGATACGCATAACCTTACAGTTTCTTATTTTTCTGAAAAGTTAAGAACAAGAATATTTTCTTTAGCTTATGGCTTATCTCCTGAAAATAAATATCCTCATGCAATGAATCAGGCATTATTAGCAATAGATTGGTTAGTCAAAAATGGTAAACAAATCAAAAATATTAGCCTTTGTGGTGACAGTGCTGGCGCTCATCTTGCTGCCTCAGTATCTCATTCATTAGCAAATAACCAAAAGGAAAATGTTCACAGTCAATTTCTTATTTATCCAATGTGTGATCCAAGTTGCGCAAGCGAATCAATCGAGCTTTTTAAAGATAATTATTTATTAACGAAAGAGTCCATGGAATGGTTCTGGGAAAAATTCAAAAATAATGATGAAGATAACTTAAAAGATACATTTAATTTACTCCTATTCAACCCAAATAGAGACTTTCCAAAGACAATCATTGTAACTGCTGGGTTTGATCCGCTTTCAGATGAAGCAGAAAAATATGCTTTTTTACTTCATGAAAATGGTAGTTATGTGAAACAATTACATTATCCTTCTTTATTTCATGGGTTTGCTGCCATGACTAGATTGAAATCCGCTAATAAAGCGGTAAATGATTTTTTATTAGAGTATAAAAAAATTTTATGAGTAATATTGTAGAAGTCAGAAATTTAAGCATCGACTTTAATGTAAGAGATGGAAAATTTCGTGCAGTTGATAATATTAGTTTTGATATTCAGCAGAATAAAACTTTGGCTTTAGTTGGTGAATCTGGATCAGGTAAATCAGTTACAGCAATGTCAATTATGCAGCTCTTACCATTTCCTCAATCATCTTACACTAGCGAATCCTCAATTAAATTTAATAATAAAGAAATTATAAATGCCTCAAAAAAAGATCTTTTATCTTTAAGAGGAAATATAATTTCTATGGTTTTTCAAGAACCAATGACATCCTTGAATCCTTATCACAGAGTGGGAGATCAAATTACAGAATCAGTATTGCTGCACTCTAAAGTTTCAAAGAAAGAAGCAAAAGATGAGGCAATTAATTTAATGAATTTAGTTGAGATTGATGATGTTGAAAGAAGGTTTAATTCATATCCCCATGAATTATCAGGTGGTCAACGCCAAAGAATAATGATTGCTATGGCTCTTGTTAACAAACCCCAATTGTTAATTGCAGATGAGCCTACAACTGCACTTGATGTAACTATACAAGCACAAATTTTGGATCTTATGTCTAAACTAAAGAGAGAGCTCGGTATGTCAATTCTATTTATTACTCATGATTTGGGTCTTGTAAGAGAGTTTTCTGATCAGGTTTGTGTAATGCAAAATGGAAATATCGTTGAGAATGGTAATACAGCCGATGTCTTTGATAATCCTAAACATGCCTATACGCAAAAATTATTAAACGCTGAACCTAAACCAAAAACAATAATAAATCATAAAGAGGACCCACTGATTAAAATTGAAAATTTAGATGTTTTTTATAATATGCCTAGAACTAGTTTTTTTAAGAGCAATAGATTTCATGCTGTAAAAGATACGTCAATTAATATATATAAAAATACTACAATTGGGTTAGTGGGCGAATCAGGGTCAGGTAAATCTACTTTAGGAAAGGCCATAGCAAATCTTACTCCTTATGAAGGAAAAATATATTATGACGGGCAGGACGTTACATCATCATCAAAGGAAATTAAGAAACACATCCAAATAGTGTTTCAGGATCCTTATGGATCTTTATCACCAAGAATGACTATAGGAGAAATAGTTGGAGAGGGACTGGGAGTGCATTTTAATCTTTCAAAAAAGGAATCAGATTTAAAAATTGATAAAGTTTTAACAGATGTAGGAATTGAGCTTAATGCAAAAAATAAATATCCGCATGAATTTTCTGGTGGTCAACGTCAAAGGATAGCTATTGCTAGATCATTAATAATGAATCCTAACTTTATGATTCTGGATGAACCAACATCTGCTCTTGATAGATCAATACAAATTCAAGTGATAAATCTTTTAAAAGATATACAAAATGAATATGAATTAACATATTTGTTTATTAGTCATGATTTAAAGGTAATACGCTCAATGTCTGATTATATTTTTGTAATGAAAGACGGAATAATAGTAGAATCTGGTCTGTCAAATGATGTTTTTGACTATCCAAAAGAAAAATATACTAAAAAATTGCTCTCAGCTGCGTTAAGATACGCAACCGATTGAGAAAATGTACACAAAATGAGCTCTAGAAAATATTCAAAGGAATTAGTTGATGGTCCAAATCAGGCCGCATCTCGTTCTATGCTTCGAGGTGTTGGATTTACATCTGAGGACTTTACAAAGCCATTTGTTGGAATTGCATCAACTGGAGCCAAAGTTACACCGTGTAATATGCATATCAATCAATTATCAGAATTGGTGGAAGACTCAATAAATGCATCTGGTGGCAAAGGTGTTTTATTTAATACAATTACTGTTTCTGATGGCATTTCAATGGGAACGCAAGGAATGAAATATTCTCTTGTTTCTAGAGAAGTTATTGCTGACTCGATTGAAACTGTTGTAGGTTGCCTAGGATATGATGGATTAATTGCAATTGGTGGATGTGATAAGAACATGCCTGGATGTCTTATTGGTATGGCAAGATTAAATAGACCGTCTATATTTATTTATGGTGGATCTATAAAACCAAGCAATGAGAATACGGACTATGTAACCGTCTCAGAAAAAGTTGGAGAATTCTCAAAGGGCTCTATAAATGAAGATGAGCTAATTCATTATGAAAAGATATCAGTTGATGGACCAGGCTCATGTGGTGGAATGTATACGGCAAATACAATGGCATCTGCTATAGAAGCATTAGGAATGAGTTTGCCAGGCAGCAGTAGCCAAGATGCAACATCTAAATCAAAGAACGCTGATTGTGTGAATGCTGGATCTGCAATCATGAATCTACTCGATAAAGACATTAAACCTTCTGACATTATGACAAGAGAAGCATTTGAAAATGCTATAACTGTTGTCATAGCTCTAGGAGGATCAACAAATGCCGTTCTTCATTTATTGGCCATGGCTCATTCAATTGGAGTTGAACTTTGCTTAGATGACTTTACTTCAATTGGAAAGAAAACACCTGTATTAGCCGACCTAAAGCCCTTTGGAAAACACTATATGTCTGAGCTTAATGCAAATGGAGGAATTCAGCCCTTAATGAAAACTCTTTTAGACAAAGGACTTCTTCATGGTCAATGTATGACAGTTACAGGCAATACCTTAGAAGAAAATTTAAAAGACATAAAATCATATGAGACTAGTGAAATAATTAAAGATTTTAATAATCCAATCAAAAAAGATAGTCATCTTAGAATTTTATACGGTAACCTTGCTAAAGATGGCGCGGTAGCAAAAATTACAGGTAAAGAAGGGACATCTTTTGAAGGAAAAGCAAAAGTATTTAATTCAGAAGAAGAGGGCGTGAGTGCGATTTTATCAAATCAGATTAATGATGGTGATGTAATCGTAATAAGGTATGAGGGTCCAAAAGGTGGGCCTGGCATGAGAGAAATGCTAAAACCTACTTCTGCAATCATGGGATTAGGACTAGGAGATAAAATAGGATTTATTACAGACGGAAGATTTTCAGGTGGCACCCATGGTTTTGTAGTTGGACATGTTTCTCCAGAAGCAGCTGAGGGTGGTTTAATAGCATTAGTTGAAGACGGAGATACTATACTTATTGATGCAGAAAGTGATCAACTTGTTCTAAAAGTTGATGACGATGAAATCAAAAGAAGACAATCAATTTGGAAAAATCCAAACAGTAAACCAAAAAAAGGAGTACTTGCTAAGTATGCTGAAAGTGTAAAATCTGCGAGCCTGGGAGCTATAACTGATTAAAATGTCTATCTTTAGAAAATATCCAAGTACCCGCTTAAGAAGGTTAAGAAAAAACTTAAATCTAATTGAGCTTGTATCTGAAACTAATTTAACCTCAAAAGATCTTATACAACCAATCTTCATTAAAGAAAATTATGAAGGCAAAGAACAAATCGAATCAATGCCAGATATCTTCAGATTTGGCTTAAATCATGTACTGAGTGAAATAGAGGAACTTATAAATGTAGGCATAAATGCTATAGCTGTTTTCCCAGTCATAGAATCTTCAAAAAAAGATGAAAAAGGATTAGAGGCATTAAACAAAAGCAATTTTATCGTTCAATCAATCAATAAAATTAAAAAAGAATTTCCTGAATTAATATTAATCGCAGATGTTGCATTAGATCCTTATACAGATCATGGTCATGACGGCATTTTAATAAATAACGAAGTTGCAAATGATGAAACTGTAGAAGTTCTAATTGATCAATCTATCTTACTCGCTGAGGCTGGGGCGGATATTATTGCTCCTTCTGATATGATGGATGGAAGAATTGGTTTAATTAGAGATTCTCTAGAAAAACAAAATTTTAAAGATACAATCTTGTTATCTTATGCTGCTAAATATAACTCAAAATTCTATGGACCATTCAGAGATGCAGTAAATTCTGCATCAAATCTTGGTAATTCATCAAAATCATCATACCAAATGAATATATCTAACAAGAACGAAGCCTTGCATGAAGTCGCCTTAGATATAAATGAGGGCGCAGACATAGTAATGGTAAAACCTGCAATGCCTTATTTAGATGTTATTCAATCGATCAAAAAAGAATTCAAAGTACCAACTTTTGCTTATCAGGTTAGTGGAGAATTTAGTATGCTTAAAAATGCTATTAATCATGGATGGCTTGATAAAGAGGTTATGCTAGAATCATTAGTAAGTATAAAAAGAGCTGGTGCTGATGCAATTCTTTCATACGCAGCTAAAGAAATTTCAAAGGAGATAAATAAAGTATGAGTAACGTAGTAGTAGTTGAAAATAAAGATGATTTTCAAAATGAAGTTATTAATACAGAAGGTCCTGTATTGGTTGATTTTTGGGCGGAATGGTGTGGTCCGTGTAAACAGCTTGCTCCTCTAGTCGAAGATGCATCGGAAGAATTCAAAGATAAAATTAAAGTATGTAAGATGGATGTAGATGCAAATAGAGAGACTGCTGCAGAATATGGTATCAGATCAATACCTACTCTCATGATATTTGAAAATGGAGAGCTGGTTGGAACTGAGATAGGTGCTCTATCAAAACTTCAACTTGAAGAGTTTATTAGATCTAAGATCTAATTTTTATACTTATATCTTTGCTTATTTTAAAAAAAGAGTTATTATTTCGTATCCAGAGTTAATAAAACCTTCCATTTATACCATTTCGAATTAAAAAATAGTGGAATAATTATATGAATCTTAGTGAAATAAAAGATAAACCTATAAGTGAGTTAGTCGATATTGCTTCTGAATTAGGTTTAGAAGATCTAGGTCGCCTAAAAAAACAAGAAATAATTTTTAGAATCTTTAAACATAAAGCTTCCGAAGGAACTGATATTTATGGCGGCGGTGTTTTAGAGATTCTTAATGATGGTTTCGGGTTTTTGAGATCACCACAAGGATCATACTGCGCAGGTGAAGATGATATATATGTATCACCAAGCCAAATCAGAAAATTTGGTTTAAGAAAAGGTGATTCCGTTGAAGGCAAAATTAGAACACCTAAAGATAAAGAAAGATATTTTGCTTTAATTCAAGTCGATACCATAAATGGAGAAGAGCCTGCAAAAACAAAAAACAAAATACTTTTTGAAAATTTAACACCACTTTTTCCAACAGAAAGATTAATGCTTGAGCAGGGCAGTGGTTCAAATGAAGATTTATCATCAAGAATTATTGATCTAATTGCTCCAGTTGGAAAAGGTCAAAGAGGTTTAATTGTTTCACCTCCAAAAGCTGGAAAAACTCTTATGCTTCAAAGTATTGCTCATTCTATTAAAAGTAATAATCCAGAAGTTGAGCTAATTGTTTTATTAATTGACGAGAGACCAGAAGAAGTTACAGACATGTCTAGAACAGTAAAAGGAGAGGTAGTAGCAAGTACTTTTGATGAGCCACCTACAAGACATGTTCAAGTTGCTAATATGGTTATTGAAAAGGCAAAAAGATTAGTCGAGCATAAAAAAGATGTTGTGATTTTGCTTGATTCAATTACAAGACTAGGTAGAGCTTATAATGCTGTTCAGCCAGCATCAGGTAAAATTTTGAGTGGTGGTGTGGACTCAAATGCTCTAGAAAGACCTAAGAGATTTTTTGGTGCAGCTAGAAACTTAGAGGAGGGTGGAAGTTTAACAATTATAGCCACTGCTCTAGTAGAAACTGGTTCAAAAATGGATGAAGTTATTTTTGAAGAATTCAAAGGAACCGGAAATATGGAAATCCATTTAGAGAGAAAGATTGCTGAAAAAAGAATATATCCCGCAATTAATGTCAGAAGGTCTGGAACTAGAAGGGAAGACCTTCTAACGTCCGATGATGAATTACAAAGAATGTGGATACTAAGAAAAATTCTTGACGAAATGGAAGATGCTCAAGCAATACAATTTTTAATTGATAGAATTAAATCTCATAAAACAAATGATGAATTCTTTAGTTCTATGAAAAATGGAAATGGTAAGAAGTCTAAATAGAGTCTTTAATTGATTCTGTAATATCTTTAGAAAAATAGTCTATAAAATCTGGATCCAAATCATAGCTCGAAATATAATCTATTATTCTTTTTGATATACCAAACAACTTAGCTTTAACTTTAGTTGAATATATTTCTTCAAAAAATATTTTAAAAGCATAAGTGCTAGGAAAAATAATTGCATCGGCATCATAAAATTCATTCCTAATATTTTCATAGCTTTCTAATTTAAACCTTTTATAACAATTTATTTCTTCAACATACTTATTAGTTGAATTTAGATAATTCGAAATTTCATTAAGGCCATTTTCACCCTTTACAATTAAATAATTACCACTCTTTTTGTTTTTAGATAAAAGTTTTTTTAATTCCTCAGACCCAGGAATACTTGGACACACAGATTTTATGCCTTGTTTTGAAAGATAATCTTGAGTCGATTTCCCCATTGAGAATACATTTTTATTTTTTAAAGACTCGAATTCATTAAAGAAAGCTGCAGATGAAATGCTCTGGAAAATTATATTTTCAAATTTATGAATATCTATTTGGTATTGAATTCCCTTTGTTCTAAATAGGGGAATATTCTTTATAGACCCACAAGATTTATTTATAGAAGTAGTGCCTGAGCTTGTATCAATTATGTTCATTTAAAAACCTACGACCATTTTGTCTTTCAATATCTTCAATCGCTTCTATATCTGAAGCACCAGAAAATGTTATAAATTCTTTAACACCATATATTTCACCTCTGATAATTTGTTTGGAATTTTCTGAATTACTCTCAATTGCTATTGCAGAATTACATCCAGCATCAACTCTTTCTAAAATATTCCTTTCATACTCAATGCCATTTGTAGCTAATTTATTTTTAATATTTGAGTGAATTTCTAATAATTTTTCATTTTCATGAAAGGACTCTGTCACTTCAACAGCCAACGTTCCTTGCCCTGAGGCAGTTATCCAATCCATTTCTTCATAATTTAGTTCATCAAGTAATCTCAATCTTTCAAGACCTGCTTTTGCCAAAATTATGCAGTCGTAATCTCCTCGATAAAGCTTTTCTAATCTTGTATCAATATTTCCATTTATATCAAAAACATTTGTTGATTTTAAGAAATGGAACGCCTGTAATTTTCTCCTCAAGCTGCTAGTACCAATCTTCATGCTTGAATTAAAATTATTATTATCTTTAAATACTAATACATCCTTTGAAGTTCTACTAATTATAAAATTTCTTTCAATTCCATTTGTCTTTTTTGCAGGAGTATCTTTTGCAGAATGAACTGCAATATCTGCATCTCCTCTTAAAATAATTTTTTGAATATCTGATACAAAGTGAGCTTTATCAAAAAGCGTCTCTCCTTTTGAGCTTTTGACGTCTCCTTCAGTTTTAATCTTAATTATTTTGTAATCAGATATATTGTATTCAGATACAAATTCGTCTACTTGGGCTAAAGCCAATTTAGAGGATCTTGTTGCTATCTTTAAAGTCATTTTTTTGAAATAAGAAGTGCTCTTACGTCTCCAATCATTTTATCTTTAATAATTTTAAACGAGTTAGGTAAATCAATTTTAGTGAATTTATTAAATTCGATGTAGATTTTACAAGATAATTTTAAATTTTCATTCTTGTGGAAAATTTCTAATATTTTTTTTTCAATGTCTTGATTGAATGGAGGATCTGCAAATATCAAATCAATATTTGATAAATCATTATCCTTAATCCAATTGATACCATTTTTAAATAGAACCTTTGAGTTTTTCTCTAAACCAAGCTCTTTAATAGAATTTCTCAATAATAAGAAGTTTTTTTTATTTGATTCTATAAAAATTGATCTTTGAGCACCTCTTGATAAGGCTTCTATGCCTAAAGCGCCAGTTCCAGCAAATAAGTCAAGACAATTGCATTCTTGAATCTCAAACTGAAGCCAGTTAAATAATACTTCTCTTAACTTGCTTGATGTAGGTCTCAATGAGGATCTGAAATCAAATGGGATTTTTTGTCCTTTGAGGCTACCCCCTGTTATTCGTATACTGTTTTTCATCTATAATATTTTTATTAAGTATAATTCAAACTATGAGTATTCAAGATAATTTTAGATTAGCAATGAGAAGATATGTTTACTCAGTAAGCATTCTTTCAAATAAGGATTCTGATGGTAATTCGAATGCAATAACCGTATCTTCTGTAACATCAATCTCTATGGATCCTCCAAGCTTATTGGTTTGTATCAATAAAAACTCTAGAATTCATAATAGCTTAACTGTTGGCTCTAAATTTTGTATTAATCTTCTTAATAAAGATCAAGAGGATCTTTCCAATATATGTTCTGATGATGATAAATATGACCAAAGATTTAATGATAAAAATTGGAATCTTGATGATGTTCCATTCTTAGCAAATGCACAATCAAATATCTTTTGTTCCATTGAGAATGTAACATCTTTCCATACTCATTCGATTATTGTCGGTCTTGTAGAGGATTCAAAGTATAAAAATGAAATAAAAACTCTTACCTACGTGGACGGAGAGTATTCATAGTTTTTTAGAATTTATTAAAGAATTTTTCTAGGTAAGAATCCAAATTCTTACTAATTAAATTAATTGCCTTGAATGGGGTATCTGGCATTTCCACAAGTTTAACAGGAACTACTTCCAATTTTCTAAGAAGACCAACCATTCCATGAATCTTAGCCCATATATCAATACAACTTTCTTCTATGTATAAATCATCTTTATTTTTTGAGAATTCTTTAAATGTTGAACGAATATGAAGATATGTTTTATTTGCTGCCTCAAAGAGCATTGGATATTTTGTAAAGTCTTTAATTGCAGTTCCAAACATAAGGTCATATGTATTTGCATTTTTTAGACCAAATTTTATATAAGCTTTTGTACCATCAATTAAATTTCTTTTAGAATCATTTGAATCATATTTAGATATGGCTTTATGAATCTTATTAAAACCCTCTATTGCAACTTCAGCATAGAGATCTTCTTTTGTTTTAAAGTGTCTATATGGAGCGGTTTGAGAAACATTACTCTCTTTGGCAAGAGACCTAATACTGAGTTTAGTATATCCATCGCGCTCACACATTTTAAGTGCGCAATCGAGCAGTTCTTTTTTTAGATTTCCGTGATGATAAGAATTCATTTGACTATAATAATGTTGACACTGCTTACATAATACATTAATGTTTACACTGCTTACATTAAAATCTTTAATAGTAAAAGTCAAATATGATAAAAATTTTTAATACTTTAGTTTTGTTTTTAGTATCTTTGAATATTTATTCAATTGAGGTTCTAGAAGTTGAGATATTAGATTCTTATCAGTTAAAAAAAGAATTTCCTGGAAAACTGCTACCAGTTGAACAATCAAAATTAGCCTTTGAAATACCAGGAAAAATTAAATTTATATATGTTGATGTTGGTGACAAGGTCGAAAAAGGACAAATCTTAGCAAAATTAGACGACAGAGAGGCAAATGCAAGATTAAATCAAGCTAAGGCTAGTTATGAACTTTCTGTTCAGGTCTTTGATAGATTTGAAGATTTGAGACAGCAAGGACACATTTCTATTCAAGATTTGGACAAAGCAAGATCAGATTTAACTATAGCTAAATCACAGTATGAGTTCTATAAAGTAAAACTCGAACAAACCAATCTTATGTCTCCATATTCAGGAATAATTCAAAGTAGATTTCTTGATAGTGGAACAGTTATTAGTCAAGGCATTCCAATATTGGAAATAATAGATTCAAATTATGTAGAAGCTCATATTTCAGTTCCAGTTTTATATTTAAATGATATGGAAATTGGTAACGAGTATGATTTTGAGGTTGATGGGAAAAAAACTAAAGCAGAATTTTCAAGGTTGGCTCCAATGTCACCAGGTGGCTCTGACAGTAGATTAGCTATTTTTAAATTTAACAGTTTTGTAAATCCTGGCTCCATAGCAAAGCTTAATATAAAAATAAATAAACAATCTAGAGGAACATGGGTCCCACTCAGATCACTTTCACAGTCTGATCAAGGCTTATGGGCTTTATACACTATTAACGAAGAAAACACCGTTGTAAGAGATTTGGTTGAGATAGTATATTTTGAAGATCAATATGCTTTTGTTAGTGGAACAATAAAAGATGGAGATCTGATTGTTCTAGGAGGCGCAACTAAAATTATTCCTGGTAAAAAAATAGATTAATTAAATGAAATTTATAAGCGTTTTTCTAGAGAGGCCAAGAATATTATTTCTTACTTTAGCTTTCATCCTTCTTTCAGGAATTTCATCATTACTTAGCGTTCCTATACAAGAAAATCCCGAACTTGCAGAGAGATGGGGAAACGTGAGTGTTTTTTATCCTGGAGCATCTCCTGAGAGAATTGAAACACAAGTAATTAATGATCTAGAAATAAAGTTAAGAGAAATAGTTGAGATAGATGAACTAGACTCAATAATTTCTCAAGGCTATTCAAAAACTCATATAGAGTTAGAAGACAGTGTACCGTTTGGAAAAATTGAAGAAACTTGGTCAAGAATCCAGGGAAAGGTCGATCAAATAATTCCTCCAGATAATGTGGCCTTGGTTCTTAATAGAACAGCTGGACCACCAATAACCCTGGAATATGCTATTGACTGGAATGGTGATGGAGAACCTCCATTAATCATGATGTCTAGATTGGCTCAACAATTAAAAAGAAAATTTAGTTCCATATCACTTACAAAAGAAACTGCAGTCTATGGAGCAACAGATGAAGAAATAGTTGTTGAAATAGATTCTGCAAAAATGTCTTCATTAAATTTAACTTATCAAGATGTAGCAAAAGCAATTAGTTCATTTGATAACAAAAAACCTGTTGGTGTTGTCTCTGATGATAGGTCTGAATACCTTATTAGATTAAAAGATAATATAAATTCACCACAAAAGGTTGGTGAAATTCCAATAAAAGTTCTGAATAACTCTGAAATTATAAGAATTCAGGATATTGGTGGTGTTTCCATTCAACCTGGAACACCAATAGAAGATATTTTTTTATATAACGGTAAAAAAGTTATTTCAGTATCGACAACCGGCACGATGTCTCAACGAGTTTATGACTATGTTGATAGAGTAGAAGCAGTCGTTGAAGAGATGAGGGAGGTTCTCCCAGAGGAATTTAGCATTGAAGAAATTTATGATGAATCGTTATATGTTTCGTCAAAATTTAGTGAGTTGATTAAGAGTTTTTCATTAGCAGCCTTTTTTGTTTTAAGTATAAGTTTCTTTCTTCTTGGAATAAGGCCGGGATTAATTGTTACAGCTATTTTGCCATTTTCAGTTTCATTAGTTTTATTAGGTTGTCAACTTATAGGGCTGCCGTTACATATGACCTCGATAACAGGAATAATAATTGCCTTGGGGTTATTAATTGATAACGGGATTATCGTTGTTGAAGACTATAAATTTAGAAGATCTCAAGGCCTATCAATAAAAGAGTCTATTAATGAAACATTAATCCAGCTTACAACACCATTGGCTGCTGCAACTGGCACAACAGTGTTTGCTTTTATGCCAATTGTTACAGGCGAAGGCTCTAGTGTTGAGTTTGTAGGAGGTCTTGCAATTACAGTAATAATGTCAATTATTTCATCTTTAGTTTTAGCATTAATAATGGTCCCTGTTCTTATGAGCTACATGGAAAAAATACCTTATTTTGCAAATATAAAGGTTCATGAAGAAGGCTATAACAATGAAAAGTTGCATAAGCAATATAGAAAATTTTTAACTTGGGCTTTTGATGTTCCGAGAAGGGCAATACTAATTTCTTTATCTTTACCAGTATTTGGATTTCTATTATTTGGAACAATTGATAAAGATTTTTTCCCATCGAGTGATAGAGATATGTTTAGAGTTCATATCGATTTACCAGAAAATTCTTCGTCAAATAAGACCGCAGAAAAAGCAAAAAAAATTAGAAAAGAAATCATAGAAAGTAATTTAATTGAGATTGAAAAAGATTATTGGTTTGTTGGGAGATGGATGCCAAGAGTATTAATGAATATTGTTGGTGGAAAAGAAAAGACTGGCTCAAACAACTCTGCTCAAGCTGTTTTTTTTGCAAAGGATTATTATGAGATGATTGAAAATCTTCCAGATCTATCTAGGTTAATAGTTTCAAAAAATCCTGACCTAGTTGTCTATATTGATAGTTTTTATTCTGGGCCTCCTTTCTTTTCGGATATTAGATATGACATCTTTGGAGATGATGAAAACGTTCTCGTAGAATTAGGATCTGAACTTGAGCTAATAATAAATAATGCTCCTGACATAAGTCACACTAGATCTGAAGCAACTAACTCAAATACTAATGTTGAATTTGAATTTGATAGTTCAAATATATCTTTATCAGGAAAAAATACAGAACTTATGGTAAACGAATTATTTGCAGCTAATAACGGTCTCTTAATTAGCTCTATGCTCGATTCAAATATAGAAATACCCATAAGACTAAAAGGAATTTCAAATTCGTCTGATTTAACAGGAGGTTCAAATTCATTGTCCATTCCATTATCTAACAATATTGATTTGATAGGTAATTATTCAACGACATCTTTAAATAAAAGCACAAGTACTATTACAAGAATAAGCAGCCAGAGAGTAAATATAGTTGAAGGCTGGGTTTGGACAGGAAAGTTAGCATCAGAAACTGAGATGTATATAAAAGATGAAATTGAAAGATTTAAAAGTAATTTACCTCCAGGCTATACATTGAGACAAAGTGGTGAGGCTGAGGTAAGAGGTGAGTCTCAATCACAAATTTGGTCATCTGCAATTATTTACATTTTTCTTATAACTATAGGTTTGGTATTTGCATTAAATTCATTTCGAGAAACTATACTAATCCTCTCTGTAGCACTTTTATCAATTGGATTATCTTTTATGGGTTTAAAAATTGGATTTCAAAATTTTGGATTTATAGCAACTATTGGAGCAATAGGAATAATAGGTCTATCTATTAATGATTCAATTATAGTGCTTTCCCATATCAAAGAGAGGGCTAAAAAGTCCTTAATGACAAAAACTGATCTTATTGATGTAGTTATAAGATCTACAAGACACATCATTACAACGTCACTAACAACGCTGGGTGGATTTGTTCCTTTAATATTTGCAAGTATTTTCTTTAGACCGCTAGCTTGGGCAATGAGCATTGGAGTTTTAGGAGCTACTCTTACTGCGCTTTTATATATTCCAGCTATGTATATATGGATGAAAAAGGTTAAGAATTAGTACATTCTTTTGAACAATATTTTTTTCCGAACCTTGAGATAAGCAGATCCTCATGTACAAATGTTCCACACGAATCACATTGAAACATTTCATTTGATTTTTGTTTTGATCCAGAGAATAAAGAAGAAATAATGTAACCTTTTGCTATTCTTAAAATTACAAAGATTATAAAAGGTATCAATATAGGTATTATTTTAAGTATCACTTTTTATTCTGACCTTTTAGGCCTATCTAAAAAGTTCCATGTCCAATTCCTGGATGAGATCGATTCATTTGACTCATTAGGATAGTTTATTTTGATGAGTTTTTTTATATCATCTAGTAAATCAGAATATCCAAGTTCCTTGTAGCAAGTTTCTAAAATCTTTAGAGCTCTATAGTTTTCGCTTGAATTTGGTATATTTTCAACAACATAATTAGCTCTTCTTAAGGCTCCTACATATGCTCCAATTTTTAAATAATAATCTGCCGCAGCCAGTTCATTTTTAGCAATCATATTTCTTAAATATATATTTCTTTGCTTTGCATAAGTAACATACTGGCTATCAGGAAACCTTATTATAAATTCATTTAATTCTGCAAAAGACTCTTTTGCACCTGAAATGTCTCTATTTGAAATATCAGTATCAGTGAATCTTATTATCATATCTCTGTCTCTTGTATAACTTGAAAGACCTTTCATAAAATATGCATAATCAATATTTGGATGCCTAGGATGGAGTCTGATGAATTTTTCAGCTGCTGAGTGAGCAGCCTCAGTTTCAGAATTCATAAAATAAGCATAAATTAATTCAACCTGAGCTTGTTCAGCATATTTACCAAATGGATATCTTGTTTCAATTGCCTCAAGCGACTCAATAGCACCAAAAAAATTTCTATTATTCATTCTGAATTGAGCTTGATCATAATAGATTTTTTCAGGCTGCTCTATTACTTCACCGTCTGACTTACATCCAACAAGGATGATGGATAATCCTACATAAACCAAGATAGAGTATTTATTTTTTAAAAAAAATTTCATTTTAATCATTTAATTTTACCTAAATAATTACATTTAGGTCTTTATAATCATAAAATTAGAACATTTATTTTTTGATAAGTTCATATGGAAATAACAAAAAAAGTATCTAAAGATATATCAAAAACAAGATTTGATAAAGCTTGTGCTGAATTATTTTCAGAACACTCCCGATCTGTACATAAAAAATGGATAATTGAGGGAAAAGCACTTTTAAATAATGAAATAGCATCGCCAAGGGATATTGTTCATGAAAATGATGAGATTTCAATTGATCCTACATACGAGAGCAAAATTTTATGGGAGCCAGAAAATATAAATTTTGAGATACTTTTTTCGACTGATAACTACATCATTGTAAATAAACCAAGTAATTTGGTGATGCATCCTGGTGCTGGATGTGAAAAAGGAACTCTTGCAAATGGACTTCTTTTTAAATTTCCAGAATTAAAAAAAATTCCTAGAGCAGGGATAGTTCATAGATTAGATAAGGATACTTCAGGTGTTTTACTAGTTGCAAGAACAGAAAAGTTCAGAAATTATTTTGTCAGATTACTTCAAGAGAGAAAAATTGATAAGAAGTATGAAGCTGTTGTTGTTGGTCAAGTTATTGGGAGTTTTGAAATCAACAAGCCTATTGGTAGAGATAAACACAATAGGGTAAAAATGTCTGTAAGAAGTGATGGTAAAGAAGCCATCTCTATAATAAAACTTAATAAAAATTTAGGAAACTATTCTGTTCTAGATATATTAATAAAAACAGGTAGAACGCATCAAATTAGAGTTCATCTAAATGCTAATAAACTTCCAATCATTGGAGATAAAACATATAACCCATCGAATAAGATTGCAAAAGAGACTCCACATGAATTAATCGAAACTATTAGAGGTTTTCCGAGACAAGCACTGCATTCAAAGAAACTATCTTTTAAAGAAATGGATACTGACGAAATAATTTCTTTTGAGGCAAAAACGCCTGATGATATTAATGTTTTAGTGAATACTATCAAAAAACATATTTAAAAATTCTAAAAAAACTTGTTTTTATAAGTAAGATTAATGTATAAACCTTCTTCTTAAGGAAATATTATGAAATTAGCAGGCAACGATATACTTATTCAATCACTTATTAAAGAAGGTGTAGAGTATATATTTGGTTATCCCGGTGGCGCAGCTCTTCATATATATGACTCAATTTTTAAACAGAATGAAATGGAGCATATTTTGGTTAGGCATGAACAAGGTGCAACACATGCCGCTGATGGATATGCAAGAGCAACTGGAAAACCAGGTGTGGTTTTAGTTACTTCTGGACCTGGAGCAACAAATGCAATTACTGGTATTGCAACAGCATTTATGGACTCAATACCAATGATTATAATTTCAGGACAGGTTGCAAAACATCTTATTGGCACTGATGCGTTTCAAGAGACAGACATGATAGGTATTTCAAGACCAATTGTTAAACATAGTTTTACAGTGGATAGTGCAGAAAATATTCCTGAAATTGTAAAACATGCTTTTCATATTGCCACTTCAGGCAGGCCGGGACCAGTTGTAATTGACGTACCAAAAGATACAACTGCTCCAGATAAACTTTTTGATTTTGTTTATCCTGAGAAAGTAAATATTAGATCATATAATCCACCAATAAATCCCGAAAAAGAGCAGATTGAAAGAGCGGTAGAAGCAATACTAGATGCTGAAAAACCAGTAATTTATGCAGGAGGAGGAGCTATCAACAGTAATGCTTCTGAGGAACTTTTGCATTTAAATAAGATATTAGATTTCCCTGTTACAAATACATTGATGGGTTTAGGTATTTATCCAGCAACACATGAAAGATTTTTGGGTATGTTAGGGATGCATGGAACATATCAAGCTAACATGGCAATGCACAATGCAGATTTGATTATAGCTGTTGGTGCAAGATTTGATGATAGAATTACAAATACCCCTTCTTTATTTGCACCAAATGCAAAAATCATTCATTTGGACGTAGACCATTCATCAGTTTCAAAAATTATTGAGGCCAATATTGCAGTTTTTGGACAGGTAAAAAATTCATTAACAGAGATTATAAAATCCTTAGAAACAAAAAAAGAGTTGATTGATTCAAAGAAAATTTCTCATTGGAAAAAACAAATTTCTGAGTGGCAATCACAACATGGATTAAATCATGAGATGTATTTGAATGAAAATGATGATAATCCAATTATGCCTCAAGCAGTTGTTCAGCATATTTATAACATTACCAAAGGTAATGCATATATAACTTCTGATGTTGGACAACATCAAATGTTTGCTGCACAGTATTATCATTTTGATGAACCAAGAAAATGGATCAACTCAGGCGGTCTTGGGACTATGGGTTTTGGACTGCCAGCAGCAATAGGCGTAAAACTTGCTTTTCCAAATGAGGAAGTAGTATGCATAACTGGTGAGGGAAGTATTCAGATGTGTATACAGGAACTTTCAACATGCACTCAATATGATTTACCTATAAAAATTATTAACATTAACAACGAAGCGTTAGGTATGGTTAAACAATGGCAGGATATGAATTATGGAGGACGTCATTCGGCAAGCACATATCAAAGCTCTCTTCCAAATTTTGTTGAACTTGTTGAATCATATGGCCATGTTGGTATAAAAATTGAAAAGAATTCAGATCTTAAAAATGGTCTTAAAAAAGCTTTTATGCAAAAGGACAAATTAGTTTTCGTCGATGTATATGTTGATCCTAGTGAACATGTCTATCCTATGCTTGTTGCACCAAACGGAAGCTTAAAAGATATGTGGCTTGATAAAGAAACAAAAACATGATTCAAAGAAAATTATCAATAATTCTTGAAAACAAACCTGGAGCATTGGTTAGGGTAGTTGGTTTATTTCATCAAAGAGGATACAACATTGAAAGTTTGCATGTAGACCCAGTTAATAACTTAAATGAATATAAATATGTTGAAAAAAATCTTAACATTAAACTCAATAAAGGAGAGGTATCACATCTTATAATTGCTACTACAGTGAATGATAATTTACTAAGACAAATATTAAGACAAATAAATAAGTTAATAGATGTTTTGATTGCTGAGGAAATGGAATGAATATTTTTTATGATGATGATGCGAATATTGAAATAATTCAGAAAATGAAGGTTTCTATAGTTGGATATGGTTCGCAAGGCCATGCTCATGCAAATAATTTAAATGATTCTGGTGTTGATGTGACTGTAGCTTTGAGAGAGGGCTCTAATTCTTGGGATAAAGCATTAGAAGCAGGTTTAAAAGTTTTGCCAGTTGATAAAGCAACCGAAAATGCTGATTTAGTTATGATTTTAGCTCCAGATGAATTCCAAAAAGATATCTTTGAAAAAGACATTCAGCCAAATTTGAAAAGTGATGCTATTTTAGCTTTTGCACATGGATTTAATATCCATTTTAAAAAAATTGTTCCTAACGAAACAAATAGCGTAATAATGATCGCGCCAAAAGGTCCCGGCCATACTGTGAGAAGTACATATTTAAAAGGTGGTGGAGTACCTTCATTAATAGCAATCTACAAAGATTCCACAAAAGATGAATCTGCGAGTGCAAAAAACATAGCATTATCATATGCAAAAGCAAATGGTGGAACTCGAGCCGGAGTTCTCCAAACAACTTTCAAAGAAGAAACAGAAACAGACCTGTTTGGTGAACAAGCAGTTTTGTGTGGAGGAATGACAGCACTAATTAAAGCAGGTTATGAAACATTAGTTGAAGCTGGTTATAGTCCAGAAATGGCTTATTTTGAATGTCTGCATGAGACAAAACTTATTACAGATTTAATACAAGAGGGTGGTATTGCAAATATGCATTATTCAATATCCAATACTGCAGAATATGGAGATTATTTAAGTGGGCCAAAAATCATTACGGAAGAGACCAAAAAAGCAATGAAAGAGGTACTTGAAAACATACAATCAGGAAACTTCGCTGATGAATTTTTAGATGATTGTCGGCAAAGTAATGATGGTTCAGGAGGACCTTTCATGAAATCTAATAGAGAATCTATTGAAAAACATCCTATTGAAAAAGTTGGAAAAGAACTGAGATCTAAGATGAAATTTCTTAATTCTCAGAAACTTGTAGATAAAGAAAAAAATTAGTAAAAAAACACTTTCTTCTTTTTTATATCTCCGTTAGAATACGCTTCCCGACCTTTGAGTCGGCATGTTATTTAAAATATTTAGTTACTCGTGTGGGTGTTCAAAATACGAGATAAAATTTAGATTTTTTATTTTAAAAATCAACAAACATGATATTAATTGAAGAGTTTGATCATGGCTCAGATTGAACGCTGGCGGTAGGCTTAACACATGCAAGTCGAGCGAGAAAGT
>LULJ01000082.1_pt2 | contig 71263 bp, 80 predicted proteins | sample 728171 | NCBI WGS metagenome assembly LULJ01 (sample SAMN03860292, study PRJNA289734) | marine metagenome | biome: seawater column; feature: ocean; material: water; isolation source: Red Sea water column Station 169 - depth 25m | place: Saudi Arabia: Red Sea | collected 2011-10-15 | depth 25 m
GTCCACGAGCACCTTCGCTACCGGGCTTTCGAGGCTGATCTCGACGCCATGATCGCGGCAGACCTTGGCCATGATCTCGGTGATCTTGCCCATGCCGCCGACGCTGTGGCCCCACGCGCCCTTTTTGCCGTTCACCTCGCCGAAGACGTGGTGAAGGAGGACATAGGCACTGCCCGGCGTGTCGGGGCTGGCATAGTTGCCGACCACCGCATCGAAGCCGAAGGCGGCTTTGACCGCCTCGCTCTCGAACCAGCTGTCGAGCATCGTGCGCGCCGACTTGGTGAACAGGTCGAGCACATCGCGCTGTTGTTCGAGGCTGAGCGTCGCGAAGCGCCGCCCCTGCCGCGCGCCGTCGAGCAGCGTGCGCATCCCTTCGCCGACATTGGGCGGAACGCGCAGCGCAAGATCGCGAAGCAGCTCGGCGACATTCTCGAGCGCGTCATAATATTGCGGCAACACCTCGGCATCGCGGGCGCTGAACTTGCGGAACTCGGCCTGCGTCCGTTCGAGCCCGCCACCGAGCTTGAGGTAGCCGCCATCCTCCTGCGGCAGGAAATTGCTGATCGGCCGTTCGATGACGCGATAGCCATGATCGGCGAGCTTCATGTCGGCGATCACTTTCGGTTGCAGCAGGCTGACCGTATAGCTCGCAACCGAATTGCGGAAACCCGGCGCAAACTCCTCCGTCACGGCGGCGCCGCCGACGACATCGCGCGCCTCCACGATGCGGACCTTGAGCCCCGCCTTGGCAAGATAGAAGGCGCAGACAAGGCCGTTGTGGCCGGCGCCGATGATCAGCGCGTCATAGGCTTTGGTCATGAAAAATCTTTCGCAAGTGGGGACTGGACGTGCTGCCGCCCGAAACCGAGGCCGAGTATGCGGCCGGGAATGCGGCGCAGCAGCGGGATATGGTCGAGCAGGCGGATCGCGAGCGGGACATGATCGATCTCGCCGCGCAGCATTGGTTCGACGACGCGCTGGTGCGCGAAGCGCTGTAGCGCCTGCATCCTTGTCGTCGGCTTCCATCGACGATCCTGCACCTGCGCGAGCAACGGATCGGGATCGGCACCGGCGGCGAGCGGCGCCGCGAGGATATTCGCCGCGGCCACCGCATCCTGCACCGCAAGGTTGATCCCGACGCCGCCGACGGGCGACATCGCGTGCGCGGCATCGCCGATCGCGAGCAGTCCGGGCTGCCACCAGCGGGTCAGACGGTCGAGCGCGACCGACAGAAGCTTGACGTCGTCGAAGCTGCCGATCGCGTCGATCCCGGCAGCAAGGCCCGGTGCTATCGCGACGATGGTCTCGCGGAAAGCCGCAATACCGCGCGCCTTGACCGCCGCGAAGCCGCCCTTTTCGATGATCTGCGCGCACTGCCAATAATCGCCGCGCGGGATCGCGACGACCATTCCGCCCTTGTCGATCGTGCCGAGCGGGACTTCGGTCATGTCCAGGTCCGCCGGCATCGGCACCCGGAACCATAGCACATCCATCGGTGCACCGAGATCGTCGAGCGGTAGCCTGGCGGCATCGCGCAGCACCGACCGGCGACCGTCGGCGGCGATGACAAGCCGCGCGGGCAGCGTTTCGCCGCTCGCCAGCGTTACGCCGTCGACGCGGCCGGCCGGATCATGGCGCAATCCGGTTGCTTCGGTCGACATGCGCAGGTCGAAGGTGCGATATTTGCGGCCTTCGCGCGCAATGAAGTCGAGCAGATCCCATTGCGGCATCATCGCGATAAAGGGTGCGGCAACGGGCAGATGCTTGAGCGTCGCGATCGTGTAGCGGCGCCCGAGCAGGTCGAGCGTCATCGTGTCGATCGCGGCATGCGGAAGCGCGAGCAGAGCGCCGAGCAGGCCGATGTCGTCGAACAGGTCGAGCGTCGAGGGATGCACCGTGTCGCCGCGAAAATCGCGAAAGAAGTCGGCGTGCTTTTCGAGCACGGTCACCGCCACCCCGGCGCGCGCGAGCAGCAGCCCCGCAACCATCCCGGCGGGACCGCCGCCAACGATCACCACGGGCGCCGTGCCGGTCAAGCGCGGCTCCACCCCGCCGCCGGCGCCTGCTCGAGCCGCGCTTCGGGAATGATCGCGCGCATCCGGGCGCAGAAATGCTTGAGGCAGACTTCCTTGTCGCTGAGCGGTCCCATCTGGAAGCTTTGCGATTGCATGCCCTGCTGGACGCGGGTGATCAGCGCCGTATCCTCGGCATTGACCTGGCGGTTGATGCGCCAGTTGAGATAACGCGCGGCCTTCATCTCGCGGCGTGCATCAGGAAGCACATAACTGATTTCGCGGATCAGGCAGCTTGTCGGGCCGGTCGGCAACCACTGCATGAAATCGATCTGGTCGGGGTAGATGTCGAAGGCGACATTGGGCCACAGCTTGAAATAGAGCCAATGGCGCTGGTTCGCTTGCGGCAGGTGCGGCACCGGCGGCAGCAGCCGCTGATAGAGCCGCTCGGACCAGTTCGCCGACGGTCGGTCGGCGAGGTCGCCCCACATGCGATCGACGCGATCTTCCGCTTCGACGCCATAGCTTTTGCCGAACAGCCGCGTCAGGCCGGGGTGGGCAACGGGGATGTGCAGGCCGTCCGAATAATTGTCGCCGACATTCTTCCAGTTCACATCGCGTGGGCGCAGCGTGACGCGGCCCAAAGCGCCGAGTTCCTCGAAACGATAGGGCTCGACCATCGCTTCATAGGGCGCCATCATCGCGGCGACCGACGGGCCGCCGTCGTCCTCCAGCCGCACGAACCAGAAGCCGCGCCATGCTTCGAGGCCGACGGGAACGAGCCCCGCCTTTCCCTTGTCGAGCGTGGGATAGCTCGCCGAATCGGGAACGCCCGAGAGTCGCCCGTCGACTTCGTAGGTCCAGGCGTGATAGGGGCAAACGAGCTTCTTCGCGCAGCCCGCCGCGCCGTCGACCAGCCGCGACCCGCGGTGACGGCAAACGTTGGTAAAGGCGCGCACGACGCGGTCGGCACCGCGAACGACGATCACGCTTTCGCCGCAATAATCGATGCTGTGCCAGTCGCCCGCCGCGGGAATGTCGCTATCGTGGCACACGACCTGCCAACTCGGGCGGAAGATGCGCGCCATTTCGGCGGCGTAGAAATCGGGGTCGCTGTAGGTCCAGGCCGGGAGCGACCAGCCGTCGAGCGGGTCGGGATGCGAATCGCGAAGGGGTGCAGTTGCCATGGCTCGTTCCTTGTTATACACATGTATAACAACATGACCGCCGCTCGCCAAGCCTTTACGCGCGAAAGCGCCGACGCCCGCCGGGCCGACCTGATCGACGCGACCGCGGCATGCCTTGCCGAGCTTGGGCTGGCGGGAACGAGTGTCCGCGCGATCTGCGCAAAGGCGGGGGTATCGCCGGGGTTGCTGCGTCATTATTTCGGCGGCATCGACGATCTGATCGCCGCAGCCTATCAGGCGACGAGCGACCGGATGGATGCGGTCTTCGCCGCCGCCGCCGATGCGGCGGGCCCCGATCCGCCTTCTGGGCGCTCGCGCGCAGCGACGCGCGCATGGCGGCGATCCACGCCGACAGCTATGCCGGCTATCGCGCCCGGCTGCGCGACCTTCTCGCGCCGTGCGGCGCACGCGATCCCGATCAGCTCGCGATCCTGCTTACCGCCATGGTCGACGGGCTGTGGCTCGAACTGTCGCTCGACGCGAGCAGCTTCGGCGCCGATTCAGCGGCGGCGATGGTCGAGCGGGCGGTGGCGGCGCTGCTTTCGCCCTCCCCCGCTCCCCCAGAATAATTGCCTATTTCGCCAGGTCGCGCAGCAGGCTGTCCCAATGTGCCAGCGCGCCGGGAATGGCATCGACCGGCACCCGCTCGTTGAGCCCGTGCGCGTAGCTGTCGCTCGCCTTCGAAAACAGGCCCGCGACGCCATAGCTCGGGACGCCCAGCATGCGGAAATGATAGCTGTCGGTCGCCCCCGCGCTCATCGACGGGATGATCGGCAGGCCCGGGAAGCGCGCATGGACCGCCTTCGTCACCGCCGCCATCACATCGGGGCGCAGCGGCGAGGCGTCGCTCGCGCTCGCGTCGGGATCGGGCTTCACTGCCACCGCGGGGTCGGCGATGACCCGTTCGAGTTCGGCGCGCACCGCCTCGACCGGCACGCCAGGGAAGATGCGGCAGTTGATATTGGCGGTCGCGCGCTGCGGCAGGGCGTTTTCGGCGTGACCGCCGTTGACCAGCGTCGGGACGCAGGTGGTACCGATCTGGCCGACATATTCGGGATCAGCGGTAATCGTCGCGATCGCCGCCGTGTCGGCGGGATTGGCGGCAAAGGCCTTGAGCGCTGCGCCGATCGCACCGCCGACCTGATCGGCGACGATCGGCATACCGACCTTGGTCAACTCGTTCTGCTGCGGCTTGAAATGATAAGCGCCCACCTTGGCGAGCGCGTTCGACAATTGGACGATGGCGTTGGTCGGCGACGGGCGCGAGCTGTGACCGCCGGGATTCGTGACTTCCAGCGTGAAGTCGGCATAGGTTTTCTCGCCCGCCTGCAGGCCATAATATTGCGCCTTGCCGTCCTCGCCGATCAAGCCGCCGCCGCCGTCGCCGTTGAGCGCGAGTTCGGCGTCCTTATATTTGGCGGCGAGCGCACGCGTCGTCATCATCGACGTTTCCTCATCCCCTGACAGCAGCAGGATGATCGAGCGCTTGGGCTTGAAGCCGTCCTTCTTGAGCTGCGCCATGGTGGCGACCATCATCGCGACGTCGAATTTATTGTCCTCTGACCCGCGCCCGAAAATATAGCCATTCTCCTCGACCGGCACGAACGGATCGCGCGTCCAGTCCTTCGCGTCGGCCTCGACGACATCCATATGGCCGAGCAGCAGGATCGGCTTGTCCTTCGTCGTTCCCTGCAGCGTGGCGGCAAAGGTCGCGGTTTCGCCCATCGGGGTGATGACGATATCGCCGTCGGCATAGCCCGCCGCCTTCAGCACCTCGGCATAATAGGCCGCAAGTTCGGGCACCTTGCCGCGTCCCGCGACGGTCGGGATCGCGACGCTGTCGATCAGGATCTTCTTCGCGGCACCCGCGTCGGCGGGCTTGGCGTGGACGGGCGCGGCGGCCAGCAAGGCGGCGGCGAGGGCGAGCGGAGCGGTAAGGGTGCGCATGGCTCCCGACTATGGCGCCTGCGCGCGGGCGCGCAAGACCCGAAGTTGGGCCGACACTCCCTGCGCCCCAATCGCCGCCCGCGGTCAAGCCGGCGCGAGTTCGCTCGCAAGCTTGAGCACGCAGCGCCCGTCGAGCATTTCGATCAGATAGGCGGGATTCGCCGCGCTCCCGTTGCGCACGATCCGGCTACCCTTGATCGTGCGTTCGACGCGGCGGTCGAAGCGCTCGGCGATCACGCCGCGACCTTCGCCGCGGCCCCATTGCCAGCACACCATCGTGCCGACCGGAAAATCGCGGTCGGTCAGGCGCCGAACGAGGCCGGCTTTTCGCCGACGACTTCGAGCGCTGGAGGCGCCTTGGCCGCACCCGCACGGCGATGCGACAGCTTGCCGTCGACCTTGCCGCCATTTTCGATCGTGATCGTTTCGTAGGTCACGTCGCCGGTGATCCGCGCGCTGGCGTGGATGATCAGCGTCTTGGCCTCGATCGACCCATCGACCAGACCTGCAAGCTTGGCGGTTTCGGCGACGACACCGCCCTTGATCTCGCTCGCCTCGCCCTGGACGAGGTTGGCGCATTTCAGGTCGCCCTCGATCTTGCCGTCGACGTGCAGATCGACGGTGGCCGACACATTGCCGGTGATGACCACATCCGACCCGATGATCGAGAAGGTGGTATGACGCGCGCCGGTCGCCATCTTAGCGGGCACCGGCGGAAGCGAGGGCGCCGACCCGCTGTCGGGCGTCGTCTTTGACTTCGAGAACATCGGCTTTGGCCTCCAGAAAACGCCGCGGATTGACCGCGACCCCGTTCAAACGGACTTCGAAATGCAAATGGCTGCCGGTCGAGCGGCCGGTGCTGCCCATGCGGGCGATCTGCTGGCCCGCGGTGACGCGGTCGCCCACTTTGGCGTTGAAACCCGACAAATGGGCGTAGCGGGTCAGGATGCCCTGGCCATGATCGACCTCGACGACATTGCCATAGCCCGACTTCTGGCCGACGAAGCTGACGCGCCCGGGTGCGGCAGCGAGGATCGGCGTGCCGATCGGGCCGGGGAAATCGAGCCCGGCGTGCATCGCACCGGCGCCGGTGAAGGGATCGCTGCGATAGCCATAGCTCGATGAGAGCATCAGCACATGCGCCGGCTGACCCGAAGGGATCGCGACGAGGGTGCGTTCGAACACTTCCATACGGAACAGCGCGCCTTCGAGCGCGGCGAAGCTGGTGCCGAGCGCACCCGCATTGCCGCCGCGGCGCTGGAAGGGGATGAGCGGACCACCACGACCCGACGAGGCGTCGCGAACGAGCGCGCGCGGATCGAGCCCGAGCTTGGCGACTGCGCTTTCGGCCTTGGCGGCGCGGGCGTTGACCGCGGCTAGCAGGCGCGACGAAAAAGCCTCCTGCCGCGCCTCGATGCGGGCGAGCGCCTGCGCTTCGGGGGGCAGGCGCGGATCGATGGCGCTGGTCTTGAGCGGCGTCGCGGCGGCGCCGTCGCCTTTAGCATCGCCGGCCGCTTTCGCCGGCGCGGGCAGCGCTTCGTTGCCGAAATAATCCTGCTGCCACTGTTCGAGCTGCTTTTGCCGCTCGTCGAGGTCGGCGGCGATTTCACCGACGCGGTCGCGATAGCGCGCGATGCGCTGCTCGGCAGCCGCGGCAGCCGCCTGCTTCTGCGCGACTTCGGCGCGCTCGTCGGCAGTGAGCAGCTGGTTGACGAACACGGCGAGCGTAATCGCAGCCCAAGCGAGCAGCACCGCGCCGGCGATCAGCGCAACGCGCTTTTGCCAAACGGCGCTGATACGCAGAAACCGGACATGGCCGTGCGTGCGAATGAAGATTTCATGGTCCTGGAACAGCGCATTGAAACGCTGGCGCCAATGGCGCAGACCCGTCGATTGGGAAGACAAGCTACGACCCCGTCTTGTTGTTCTGATGGAGCCCTCCGCCCCGACTTGGTGGGGCCTTTACCAGCGCCGGCGGAGCATCGCGACTCTTCAGCGGCCGAGTCGGGTTGAATCGAACCTGACTCGCGGTGAACGGTGTCAAACCGTCGCAACTATGATCGATCGGGCGGCATTTTCGCCGCGAATCGGGGATTATCGTTGACGGCTTGCTTACCATTTCGGCCTAGGACGAGGGGGTGACCCATATGCCCGATCTTGCCGTTCCGGCGGCCGCCGAGACGGCGGCTGACGCCATCGAAGCGCCCGCTTCGCGCCCCCGATCAGCGGTCAGCGCCGGGGTCGGGATCGTGGGTATCCTGGGCCTTTTTTCCTATCTGCTAATCGCGCGTTACGCGCCCGAAATCGCCGCCTATCTGGGCGTCGACTGGGGACAGCGCGGGCCGATGAACGGCCCCAATTCGGCGATCGCCAGCGTTCTTGCCTGCGGCGTGCCGATGGTGCTGTGGTCGCTGTTCGTCGACAAGGTGCATCGTAATCCGTCGACCGGCATCGACTGGTCGCTGCGCCGCCCGTGGCGCGAGACGGTCGACATCAGCCTGACCAAGATCGCCGGTCTGTGGACGACCTGGGCGCTGATCGCCGGATTCTATGCCGTGATGCGCTATTATTGGGAGGGCAATTACGCCTTCTCGATGGACCTGCTCGAACGGGTGGTGCCGTGGCTGCTGCTCGTATCGGTGCCCTATATGCTGTGGCTCGACCGCCGCATGGTCGAACCGCGCGACGGCTGTTACCAGTTCGGACGCTGGCTGATCGCGCCCCGGCAGGCGGGACGCGCCCAGCCGGTCGATGGACGCGCGATCGCGCATCATCTGCGCGCCTGGGCGGTGAAGGGGTTTTTCACCGCCTTCATGCTGTCGATCGTGCCGGGCAATTTCTCGTCACTGGCCAGCGTGCCGATGCGCGACGTCCTCGCCAATCCCTATATGACCGGCATCTGGACGATCAACCTGCTCTATCTGGTCGATGTTCATGTCGCGACCGTCGGCTATATCCTGACCCTCAAGCCGCTCGACGCGCATATCCGTACCGCCAATCCCTATGGCATGGCGTGGGTTGCGGCGCTCGTCTGCTATCCGCCCTTCATCCTGATGAACGGCGGACCGCTCGACTATACGGTGAACGGGTCCGACTGGGGTTATTGGCTTCAAGGGCACGACACGCTGATGACATTGTGGGGCGTGGCGCTGGTCTTCCTGGTCGGCATCTACGCCTGGGCGACGATGGCGTTCGGCATCCGCTTTTCAAACCTGACCCACCGCGGCGTCATCACCCACGGTCCCTATGCCTTCACGCGGCACCCCGCCTATGTGTCGAAGAATCTGAGCTGGTGGATCGGCTCGCTGCCCTTCCTCGTCACGTCGGGCAGCGCCGCCGACGCGGTGCGCAACACCATCCTGCTCGCAGCGGTCAGCGGCGTCTATTACTGGCGCGCCAAGACCGAGGAAAAGCATCTGCTCGGCGATCCCGCCTATCAGGCCTATTGGGCCTGGGCGCAGCGCAACGCCCTCGTCCCGCGCCTGTTCGCGAAGCTGAGCGGCCGCGCGTTGCCGCGGATACGGCTCGATCCCGATCCGCGCGTCGGGCCAGTCGCCTGACCGCCCGCCGGACGCGCTGTCAGGGAGCCTGCCAGCCCTTCGGCGCGGGCGTCTTGGGTTTGTAACGGCACAGATCGGCGACCGGGCAGCGCCAGCATTCGGGGGTGCGCGCCTTGCAGATATAACGGCCGTGCAGGATCAGCCAGTGGTGCGCGCCGACGCGAAAGGGCTGCGGCGTTTCCTTGTCGAGCTTTTTTTCGACCGCGAGAGGCGTCTTGCCGGGCGCAAGGCCGGTGCGGTTACCGACGCGAAAAATATGCGTGTCGACCGCAAAGGTCTCCGCCCCGAAGGCGCAGTTCATCACGACATTGGCGGTCTTGCGTCCCACGCCGGGCAATTCGACCAGCGTATCGCGGTCGGCGGGCACTTCGCCGCCATGGTCGCGGACGAGAATTTCGCTGAGCGCGATGACATTCTTCGCCTTCGCGTTGAACAGCCCGATCGTCTTGATGTGCTGCTTGAGGCCGTCTTCGCCAAGGTCGACCATCTGCTGCGGAGTCTTTACCTCCTGAAACAGCTTCCGCGTCGCCTTGTTCACCCCGACATCGGTCGCCTGCGCCGACAGCACCACCGCGACGAGCAGCTGGTACGTGTTGCCAAATTCCAGTTCGGTTTCCGGACTCGGGTTGAGTTCGGCAAGGCGGCGATAGAATTCGAAGATGTCGGCCTTCTTCATTCGGCCGCGGGCGGGTGCGCCGCCTTCCAGTCCATCGCGACGCGCACGCGCCGTTCGACCGAAGGATGGTCGTAAAAGATCGTCTCCTCGACCGCGCCGGGGCGCGGGTTGCGATATTCGGCGGTCTTGACGAGCGCGGTCGCGAGCGCGTCCGGGCGGTTTTCGGTCCTGAGCGAATAGAGGTCGGCCTCGCTCTCGTCGATGCGGATCAGCGTGTTGGTGATCGGCAGGGTGACGAGGCTGAACAGCGACAGGAAGAAAAGCAGGACAGGAAAGCCGCGCGGATCGCCGATCTCGGCATCGCTGCCGAACAGCCGTGCGAGGCGCGGAAAGAGCCGGTCGGCCACGAAGAAGAGCAGCACCGCGAGCGCCGCGAAGACGAAGACCATGCGCCAGATATGGCCGAGCACATAATGGCCGATCTCGTGCCCCGTCACCGCGCGCACCTCATCCAGCGAAGCTTTGCCGATCGCGACGTCCGAGATCGCGATGCGCGCCGAATGGCCGATGCCCGAGACATTGGCGGTGAAATTGTTCGATTGGCGCGATCCGTCGAACATATAGATGCGGTCAGCCGGTATGTCGGCCTTTGCCGCCATCTCGACGAGCGCATCGCGCACGGGCCCTTCGGGAACCGGCGTATATTTGTTGAACAAAGGCTCGATCGCGATCGGCGCGACGAGCAGGAAGGCCGAAATGGCGATCGCTGCCAGCCCGCCCGACCAGATCCACCAGCGCTTGCCCGTGCGCCGGATCAGCGCATAAACGCCCAGGAAGAAGAGCCCGCCGAGCAGCGCGGTGATGACGGTCGAGATCGCCGCCTGACCGAGCCAGTCGCCGAGCGGTTGGCTGGTGCGATCATAGGCGGTCTCGCGAATCCAGCCGGTGTAAATGTCCCACGGCAGAGTGACGAGCGCCGAAAGCAGGAAGAAAACCGAGCACAGCACCCAGGTCCGCAGTGCCCAGCCGCGCCGGGCCAGACGCGTATCGATGCGATCGAGAACCCGCAGCCGCACGAAAAGCAGGGTCACGGCCGCCGCGACGAGCAAGCCCCACAAGAGCAGCCAGTGATTGCCGTGCGTATAGGCGGCGGCCCTTGCCAGCGCCTGCGGCCCCAGACTGTCGATGTAGCGCGCGGTTTCGGCGGCTGGGTTCATCGCGATATCTCCCCTCAACTTTGGCAGCGATGCCGTATTAGGAGAGCAATACGCCGAAATCGGCGCGCCGCAAGCCCGTTCAGAGGCCGAGCACCTGCGGCATCGTGTAGCGACCCGCCGGCTGGTGGATCAGCCAGAGCGCCGCCCGGACCGCGCCGCGCGCGAAGATCATGCGGTTTTCGGCGCGATGCGACAGGGTGATCATTTCCTCCGGCCCGGCGAAGATGACGTCATGATCGCCCGCGATGGTCCCGCCGCGCAGCGATGCGAAGCCGATCTTGCCATGGCCACGCGCCCCGGTGACGCCATCGCGGCCCCGTTCGGAGCAGCGGTCGAGGGTGATGCCGCGCCCCTCAGCGGCTGCCTGACCTAGCAAAAGAGCGGTGCCGCTCGGCGAATCGACCTTCATCCGGTGATGCATTTCCAGCACCTCGATATCCCAATCGGCGTCGAGCCGCGCCGCCGCCTCGCGCACCAGATGCGCAAGCAGCGTGACGCCAAGCGAAGTATTGCCCGTCTGGAGCACCGCGATATCCTTTGCGGCATCGTCGATCAGATAATGGTGACGCTCCTCAAGCCCCGTCGTGCCGATGACGATGGGCTTCCTTGCGGCAATGCAGGCATCGAGCGTCGCCTCCAGCGCGCCGGGCGACGAGAAATCGACGAGCACATCGGCGGCGGCAACGAGCCGCGCGACATCGCCGCCCTTGTCGACGCCGCAGCTGCGCTGCCCCGCCTCCGAAATCGCGGCGGCGAGCGCGACGCCCATCCGTCCCTGACTGCCGATGATGCCGATGCTCGTCATGACGCGTCCCCTTACCCCATCCCCCTTAGCGCTTCGGATCGCGCGAAGTCGAGGCACCGTTCGCCCCGTGCGGGCCGGATTGACGAAAAAGGATGAAGCCGCCGGTGCGTCCCGATAGAGAGGCCGCATGAGCGGCGTCCATAACATCGTGATCCTGACCGGCGCGGGCGTGTCGGCCGAAAGCGGTATCGACACCTTCCGTGACGGCGGCGGGCTTTGGGAACAGCACCGGGTTGAGGATGTGGCGACGCCCGAAGCCTTCGTCCGCGATCCCGATCTGGTCCACCGCTTTTACGATGCGCGCCGCGCCGCGATCCAGACCAAACAGCCCAACGCCGCCCATGCTGCGCTGGCACGGCTCGACGCGCATTGGCCCGGCGAGCTCCTGATCGTGACGCAGAATGTCGACGATCTTCACGAGCGCGCGGGCGCGAAGCGGTTGATACACATGCACGGCGAACATCTGAACGCGTGGTGCACCGCGTGCGACCGCCGCAGTCCGTGGACCGGCACGCTGATCGACCGGCCCGCCTGCCCGGCGTGCGGCATGGTCGGCTATCTGCGCCCCGACGTCGTGTGGTTCGGCGAGATGCCCTATCGGATGGACGACATATATCGCGCCATCAACCGCGCCGACCTGTTCGTTTCCATCGGCACCTCCGGCGCGGTCTATCCCGCCGCGGGTTTCGTGCGCGAAGCGCGGCAGGCGGGCGCACGCACGCTCGAGCTCAACATGGAGCCGAGCCAGGGCAGCTACTGGTTCGACGAGGCGCGGCAGGGACCGGCGACACAGCTGGTGCCGCAATGGGTCGATCAATTGCTGGGATTTTGACCGTCAGCGCCGCGCCGCGAAGAAATCGCGGAGCAGCGTCGCCGCTTCGCCGGCACCGATCCCGTCGTAGATTTCGGGGCGATGATGGATCGTCGGCTGCGCGAAGACGCGCGGACCATGCGCGACCGCCCCGCCCTTCGGATCGTCGGCGCCATAATAGAGGCGCGCGATTCGGGCATGGGCGATGGCGCCCGCGCACATCGCGCAGGGTTCCAGCGTGACATAGAGGTCACAGCCGTCGAGCCGTTCGTTGCCGAGCTTCGCCGCGGCCGCCCGAATCGCTACAATCTCCGCATGCGCGGTGGGATCGTGCGATTCGCGCGGGCGGTTATGGCCTTCGGCCACGATCGCCCCGTCCTTGACGACGACCGCACCGACCGGCACTTCGCCCCAATCGGCGGCGATCCGGGCAAGGTCGAGCGCGCGGCGCATGGGTTCGGGAAGCAGGAAAGAGGGCATTTCCTACCGCTAATCGCTTGACGAATCTCCGGCAAGCCGATAAGCGCGCGCCTTTCCCGGCCCACCCGGTCCCTTCGGCGCCTTTCGCGCCAACCGGCACGCCGCCCAGATTTTGTGAGGAAGAAGACGATGTCGCGCATTTGCGAACTGACCGGCAAGGGCCGCCAGGTTGGCCACAATGTCAGCCACGCCAACAACAAGACCAAGCGTACCTTCCTGCCCAACCTGCAGAATGTGACGCTGCTGTCGGACGCGCTCGGCAAGGGCGTGAAGCTGCGCGTGTCGACCCACGGCCTGCGTTCGGTCGAACATAATGGCGGCCTCGACAACTGGCTGATGAAGACCGGCGACAATCTGCTTTCGGACAACGCCCGCAAGATCAAGAAGGAAGTCGCGAAGAAGCTGGCCGAAAAGGCCGCCTGATTCGTCCTTCGACGTGCTGCGACAAAAAGGCCGCCGGTTTTACCGCGCGGCCTTTTTGCTGCCCGGCAGGTCGACGAGTTCGAATTCGACGAGCAGGCTGCGCTGCCAGGCGTTGAAGTTATTGTCCGCGACGAGCCACACGAACGTGCGGCCATCCCGCCGCATAACGGCCGCCCCTTCATAATTGTCGGCGAGCGGCGCCGGAACCTGACCGATCGCCACCGACCGGTGGTGGGCGCTACAAATCGCAGAGCGATGTCGAATCGATGCTGGTCGACCGGCAAAGCGGACGTACCTGGCTGGCGCTATGCGCGTCTTCGGAAAAGATCAGGGTCCGGCCGTCGGCCAGCCGGGCCATCGCCTCCGGCCCGCTGTTCGACGGCCAGGGCGGTTCGGGCAAGGCGCGGCGCGATTCGATATGCGTCAGCGTCGGGTCGAGCCGCCAGACCTGGTTGAGCCCTTCGAGCGCCAGCCAGGTACGTCCGCTTTGCCGGTCGACCAGCATCGATTCGACATCGCTCTGCGATTTGTAGCGCCCACCACCGGTCGGTGACGCTATCGTGCCGATATGCGCCGCGCGCGGTTGCCCCTCGTCGGTCAGGGTCATGCGGACCAGGACGCCGTTATCGCCGGCAATCTGAAACCGGTCGGGGCCGGTCAGCGCCAGCGCCGAAAAACCACCGAACATGGCATTGGGGCTGACGAGCCGCCAGCCGCGCACGAAGCGCAGCGTTCCGGTCTGCCCCGCCGGATAAACCAGGGGCCGCGCCTCGATCCGTTGTGAGGCGCGGTCCATGACACGCAACCGCTGCTCGGTTCCGGGCAGCGGGCCGAGCAAGAGGAAGATGGCGGCGGCGGAGAGAAGGCGGCGCATCGCCGCGGCGATAGGCCCGAACCTTCCTTGCAGGCAAGCCCGGCGTCCGGGCGTGCGAAGCTGAACGAATGCCAACAATGGTGTTCAGGCTTCCCTCAAGCCGAATCGGGCAAAACCCCTTCATCGACCCACCGCCCGCACCGGGCAGACACAAGAGATTGAAGGAGAAAGACGATGAAAAAGATGATGACGCTCTCCCTCGCCGCCCTGATGTCGACCGCGACGCTGGGCGTGGCGACGCCGGCCGCCGCCCAGCAGGGCTATTACGACGGCAGCTATGGCACCTATTACAGCGGCTATGGTCGCGACGACCGTCGCCACGACCGTTACGACCGCCGCTATGACCGCCGCGACTATCGGGCCGACCGCCGCTACGATCGTCGCTACGACCGCCGCAATTATCGCCAGTGCGACAATGGCACCGGCGGCACCATCATCGGCGCGATCGCGGGCGGCCTCGCCGGCCATGAAATCGCCGGCCGCGGCGACCGCACCGTCGGCACGATCATCGGCGGCGCCGTCGGCGCCATCGCCGGCCGCGCCATCGACAAGGGCAATGACGGCTGCCGTCGCTAAGGCAGGCCCGAGCCCCAACAAAAGACAGTCTCCCTTGCCCCGTCCGGCCCCGCGCCGGGCGGGGTTTTGCTGCGCCATGCACCTTGCCATCGCGCCGGGGCGCGCCTAGGTTCGGTCTCAAGTGCACGCCCGCGGCTGATCGCGGGTGGGTGAGTTGAGACAGGTCATTTAAATCATGCGGCAAATGGCAGCGCCATCGGGCCGACCGCCGCGGTCAGGACAGGCGGCAAAGGGACGAAACAAGACGGCACCGCCCCCGCGGCCCGTGCCGGTCGTACGGCCGCGCAGCTATGCCGCCATCGACCTTGGCACCAATAATTGCCGTTTGCTGATCGCGCGCCCGCAGGAAGGCGAACTGGTCGTCATCGACGCTTTTTCGCGCATCGTGCGCCTCGGCGAAGGGCTGCACAGCACCGGCCGGATCAGCGAAGCCGCGATGGACCGCACCGTCGCCGCGCTCGCCATCTGTGCCGACAAGCTGCGCCGCCGCCATGTCACCCTGTCGCGCGCGGTGGCGACCGAGGCGTGCCGCCGCGCCGCCAACGGGGTCGAGCTGGCCGATCGGGTGCGCCGCGAAACCGGTATCGTGCTCGACATCATCTCGGCCGCCGAGGAAGCGCGACTCGCCGCGCTGGGTTGCCACAATCTGATGGAACCCGGCGACGGTCCGGCGCTGATCTTCGACATCGGCGGCGGTTCGACCGAGCTGATGCACGTCGATATATCCGACCATGATGTTGCGATCCGCGACTGGATCAGCGTGCCGTGGGGCGTCGTCTCGCTGACCGAACATGCACCGCCGAGCGAGGATAATCTCTCGGCCCGGCAGGCGAGCTATGCGCATATGCGCGCGGTGACGCGCGAGGCCTTCGCCGGTTTCGCCGAACGGGTGAAGTGCTACGAAGGCCAGCCGCTGCGCCTGCTCGGCACGAGCGGCACGGTAACGACCCTGGCGAGCGTCTTCCTCGATCTGCCGCGATATGATCGGCGCGCGGTCGACGGGCTGGTCGTTCCCACCGACGCGATGCGGGACATCAGCCGCCGGCTGGCCGAGGCGAGCCTCGACGATCGCGCCGAAATCGCCTGCATCGGCCGCGAGCGGGCCGATCTGGTCGTCGCCGGCTGCGCGATCCTTGAAAGCATTATCGATCTGTGGCCCGCGCTGCGCGTCGGCGTTGCCGATCGCGGCATCCGCGAAGGGATATTGCGCACGCTGGCGATGCAGGGGCGCGACATTCCGGTCACCCGGCGCGAGTATCGCAAATGAGCGGGCGCAAGGGCGGAGGCGGAAGCGCCAGCGGGCGCGGCGGACTGCACGAGCGCGTCAAGACCGCGCGTCGGCGCACCGCATCCTCGACGCGCTGGCTGCAGCGCCAGCTCAACGACCCCTATGTGCGGCGCGCGCAGGCCGAAGGCTATCGCTCGCGCGCCGCGTACAAGCTGATCGAGCTCGACGACAAATTCGGCTTCCTCAAGAAGGCGCGCGCGGTCGTCGATCTGGGCATCACCCCCGGCGGCTGGTCGCAGGTGGTGCGCAAGGCCAACCCGCGCGCGCGCGTTGCCGGTATCGACCTGCTCGCCTGCGAACCGATCGAAGGCGTCGCGATCCTCGAGATGGATTTCATGGACGACGCCGCCCCCGACGCGCTGATCGAGGCGCTCGGCAGCGCGCCCGACCTCGTCATCTCCGACATGGCGGCCAACACCGTCGGACACCCGCAGACCGACCATCTGCGTACTATCGCTCTCGCCGAGACGGCCGCCGATTTTGCGGTCCAGACGCTGTTGCCCGGCGGTGCCTTCGTTGCCAAGGTGTTCGCCGGCGGCGCCGACCGCGAATTGCTGATGCTGCTCAAGCAGAATTTCGCGAGCGTGAAACATGCGAAGCCGCCTGCAAGCCGCAAGGGGTCGCCCGAGCTATATGTGATCGCGCAAGGGTTCAAAGGACGCGGCGATACCGCGCCGGAGCATGACGAAGGGGAGTAGGGACATGGCGAAACCGAGGGTGTCGCTGACCGCATTGACGATGGCGGCGCTGATGCTTGCCTCGTGCGGCGGCGGAGGCGGCAGCACGGCGGGGAGCGGGCCGGTAACGGTCACCCCGACACCCAGCCCGACCCCCACGCCGACCGCAAGCTGCGGCCTGTCGGCACGCCAGGCCTTCGCCAAGGCGGTGATCGACGAATGGTATCTCTTTCCGAACGACGTTGCGACGAACGTCAATCCGGCCAGCTATTCGACGGTGCAGGATTATATCGACGCGCTGGTGGCGCCTGCGCGGGCGCAGAGCAAGGATCGCTATTTCACCTACGTCACCTCGATCGCCGAAGAAGAGGCCTATTATAGCAGCGGGTCGAGCGCCGGTTTCGGCGTTCGTCTGACCTACGATCCATCGACCCAGCGCGTGATTATCGCCGAAGCCTATGAAGGCGCCCCCGCCCTCGCCGCCGGGATCGATCGCGGCACGCAGATATTGGCGATCGGGACCAGCGCCGCCAATCTGCGCAGCGTCGCCGACATCGTTGCGAGCGAAGGGACCGCGGGCATCACCAATGCCTTGGGGCCGAGCGACCCCGGCGTTACGCGCCTGCTGCGGATCAGCGATGCGGGCGGCACCCGTGATGTCAGCGTCACCAAGGCCGACTATAATATCGACCCCGTGTCCGACCGCTATGGCGCCAAGGTGATCACCGAGGGTGGCCAGAGCTATGGCTATATCAATCTGCGGACCTTCATCAGTTCGGCCGACCAGCAATTGCGCGACGCCTTCTTGAATTTCCGCAACCAGGGGATCACCAACGTCGTGGTCGATCTGCGCTACAATGGCGGCGGCCTTGTCGCGACCGCCGAATTGTTCGGCGACCTGCTCGGCCGCAACCGCGCGGCAAGTGACGTCTTTTCGCGGACCAGCTTTCGCGCGTCGAAATCCGCGAACGATGAGACCCACAATTTCACGCCGACCGCGCAGTCGATCGCGCCGACGCGCATCGCCTTCATCGGCACCGGATCGACCGCGTCGGCGAGCGAATTGGTCATCAACGGCATGCTGCCCTGGCTCGGCACCAATATGACGCTCGTCGGCAGCAATACCTATGGCAAGCCCGTCGGCCAGATCGCGCTCGACAAGAGCGAATGCGACGAGCGGATGCGCGTGATCGCCTTTTCGACGGGCAATGCGAGCGGGCCGAGCGACTATTTTATCGGTTTGGCGCCCAAGATAGCGAACAGCTGTGCCGCCGCGGACGATCTCGATTATCCGCTCGGCGACGTGCGCGAGGCATCGGTGCGCGCCGCAATCGATTTCCTGTCGGGGCAGAGTTGCACGACGCGGATCGCAAGCGCATCCGCCGGCATTGCCGCGCGCAGCTTCGCCGCCGCACCGGCCGCGCCCGAGATGCTGATGCCGGCCGATCCCCGCGCCGCGCAGCGCGAACTGCCGGGCCTGTTCTGACGGAGCAGCGCGAAGGAGCATAGCCATGGCCTCGATCTTCCTGCCGCGGTCGATCCGCATCGGCGGCGGCGCGATCGCCGAGCTTCCGGCGGCGCTCGCCCAGTTCGGCCTCGCCGCTCCGGCGATCCTGACCGACCCTTTCCTTGCGCAGAACGGCACGCTCGACCGGCTGCTGACAATCCTCGCCGCCGCGGGGATCGCGGCGCGCGCCTATTGCGACGTCATTTCCGACCCCACGGTCGCATCGGTCGAGGCGGCGCACAGCTTTGTCGCCGAAGCGGCGCATGACAGCGTGATCGCGCTCGGCGGCGGCAGCCCCATCGATACGGCGAAGGCGGTCGCCGTGCTCGCCGTACGCGGCGGCACAATGCGCGAGCGCAAGGTGCCGCATCAGGAAGACGCCCCCGCCCTGCCCATCGTCGCGATCCCCACGACTGCCGGCACCGGATCCGAAGCGACGCGCGTGACGGTCATCACCGATGAGGCCAATGACGAAAAGATGCTGTGCGCGGGCCTCGCCTATCTGCCGACCATCGCGATCGTTGACTATGAGCTCACCCTGACCAAGCCGCTGCGCCTGACCGCCGACACCGGGATCGACGCGCTGACCCACGCTATCGAGGCTTATGTGTCGCGGCTCGCCAATCCTTTCTCGGACGGCATGGCACTCGCCGCGATGCGCGCGATCTGGCCCAATTTGCGCACCGCCTGCGCCGAATCCGGCAATCGCGCCGCGCGCGAGGCGATGATGGCGGGATCGCTGCAGGCCGGAATCGCCTTTTCGAACGCCTCGGTCGCCTTGGTCCATGGCATGAGCCGCCCGATTGGCGCGCATTTCCATGTCGCGCACGGCCTGTCGAACGCGATGTTGCTCCCCGCCGTGACCGCCTGGTCGGCGCCGGCGGCGCTGCCGCGCTATGCCGACTGCGCACGCGCGATGGGGTTGGCGGCAGAGGGCGAAGGCGACCAGGCGGCGGTGGCGCGGCTGGTCGAAGCGCTGCGCGACGTCAACCGCGACCTCGCGGTCCCGACCCCCAAAAGCTATGGCATCGACGAGGCGCGCTGGAACGAATTGCTGCCCCTGATGGCCGAACAAGCGCTCGCATCGGGATCGCCGGGCAACAACCCCCGCGTCCCCGACACTTCAACGATCGAGGCGCTGTACCGCGAAGCGTGGGCCTGACCGGCCCGTCTTGGCTATTTCCGATGTCGGGAAAAACTGGAGCGGGCGAAGGGATTCGAACCCTCGACCCCAACCTTGGCAAGAAATTACAGCAACTACGCCAGAACTTCTTTTTCTACGCCAAGGCACGAAAAAGCAAGCTTTTGTTGACTTCAGCCTACGATATTCTATCCTCGACCTACCCTGCGAAGCGGTGAATTTCTATTACGTCCTTATTACTTTTCGAATCTGCCACCCTCGCGTAATATGATGGAGGAACTTGTGGCGCTTGCAAAGCTCAATAAGCGGACGGTCGATGCGCTGGCTGTACCAGCGACAGGCCAGGCGTTTCTTTGGGATACCGAGATCAAGGGTTTCGGTGTCCGTGTCGGCGCAACCGGGACGAAAACCTTCGTCATCCAGTATATGAATGAGGAAGACCGGGTTCGGCGAGTGAAGATCGGGCGCTTCGGCGTGATGACGGTCGAACAAGCCCGCGAGCTGGCAAAGATTCAGCTGGGCAAGGTCGCCTCTGGCGAAGATCCCGCAGAGGAGTCGCGTCGGGTCCGGAAGGATCTCAACGTCGCCGAGATGTGCGAATGGTATCTCGTCGAAGCGCGAGCCGGCCGCATTCTTGGACGGAAGAACCGCCCGATCAAGGACACCTCGCTCAACATGGACGAGAGCCGCATCCGGACGCACATCATCCCGCTGATGGGCAAACGCCTCGTGCGGAAGCTGACGATCGCCGACGTCGAGGCCATGCAGAATGACATCGCCACGGGTCAGACCCGAAAGCCTCCCTCGGGCGGGCGCGGCGGCCGACCGACGGGCGGCGCCGGCGTTGCCGGGAGGAGCCTCGGCACCCTTCAGGCCATTCTCGGCCACGCAAAGCATAAGGGGCTGATTGCAGAGCATCCCACGAAGGGCGCGAAGAAGCTCGCGACCAAGAAGAAGACCCGGCGTCTCAGCATCGCCGAGATCGAGCTGCTGGGCCGGGCGATCGGCCGGGCCGAACTGGGTTCCGAGAACCCCGTTGCGCTTGCCATCGTGAGAACGCTGCTTCTGACCGGCTATCGGCGGGAAGAGGCGCAGGCACTGCAGCGGCAGTGGATCAACCCAATGGGCGGTTACGTCGCGTTCCCCGACACGAAGAGCGACGCGCAATATCGGGCGATTGGACCCGAGGCGATCAAGATCGTCGTCGCACAGCCCGAAATTGCCGGCTGCCCCTACGTCTTTCCCGCGTCGAATGGCGAAGGCCCGTTTACCGCCGTCAGCGACTGCTTGGCCCGGCTATGCCGCTCGGCCGGCATTGAGGGCGTGACGCCGCATACCCTGCGCCACACCTTCGGGAGCATGGCGGGCGAACTCGGCTTCTCCGAGCTCACGATCCGCGCGATGCTAGGCCACGCGTCGCAAAGTGTGACGCAGGACTATGTTCATATCGATGAAGCCGTGAAGCTGGCGGTCAGCCGCACTTCGGACGAGATCGCAAAACATCTCGAGACTGGCGTGAGGAAGGCGTCAAAGATGAAGTTCGCCGCCTGATCAGGGCGGCGAACCGTCGCGCGCTTCCATTTGCTCGAGAAGCTGCACTCCGATGATCTCCAAATCGGACTTGCCGATATCGGCAACTCTCCGGATCGAGAGGTCATGCTTTAGTATGGCAAGGTCCATCATCAGATCGGGCTCACCATTCTCCTTCACATAAGTGGGAACCAGAATGAACGAGCCACCCGCGGGATAGTTATCGAGAAAAAACCTCAGATTCGTGTCGGCGGCAGGTTCGAGCAGCTTGAGGCGGCTCGGCATGCTCACCAGCGTACCAGCGAAATCCCCTGGCTCGGTTCCCGCCTGATCGCCAGTCGCGTATCGCTCGCTGATTGTTTCTTCTTCGGGATCAGCCTCTGGCACCCGTACAATTACCGGCCGGTCGGCCTTCGGCGGAAACCGCTCGAGCGATAGCTCGTTCCAGTCCGTCAGTCGCGACGCTGGACTGTTCATCGCCCGGATACGGCTGTTCGAACTCGCGACTGCGGCGCTGACGCGCTCAAGGAGTGATTCTTCCCGAAAAAGCTTCTCCAGAGATATTTTTTGCCGGTCCGCGAGTGAGGTCGCGACGAGCATCAGCGTCGAGAGAAGCAGGAATTGGCTATGGGTTCCGCTCTCACCGAGATGATCGGCGGGTGTCGATCCGGCAGGCCAATGAAGTTTGGCGCGCATGTTATTGCCATCGAAATCAACGCTCGGTGCCGTGGCAACATCGCTTTCCACGAGATCGATATCAAAGCGCTCGACGAATGCTCCGATCCGCAGGCCGATAACCGTAGCAAACAGCGTGTCGATAACCGCCAGCAGGGTTTGGCCGGCGAGCAGCGCTGTGTCGCTGCCCGATAGATGCACCGCGACGCGCATGCCGATAACGCGGGTCTCGATGCTGTGCGGTTGCGGGCTGCCGGTAACCAGCGGCCGACCACCGAGGTCGCCCGCTGGCTGGTTGGCCGCGCGCGCGAACATGCCTTCGAGTCCCCCTTCCGGCTCCTCCTCGGGCTGACGTTCGCCCAGGCGCTCCGCATAGCCCAAGGCGTAGAGAAGCGCGCCGCAGGACATAGGCAAACCAAGGCGTTCCAGAACCGTCGGGAGGCCCGCCATCACCTCGAAGTCATCGGCCGAGCTGTTGAGAAACTGGCAAGTGAGGACGCCATCAAATTCCTTCAACCTCTCGTCGACGCGAACCTTCGAAGCGTCGTCGAGCGGCAGCAACTTTCGGCAACCATTCACCATCCGGATCGCGTCGAGCGCCTCGGGCAGCAGCCGCAACTCGATGTCGATCCAGATGAGGAGCATCAACGCGGGAACGAGGGTAACCGACGGATGGCTATCGTGCTCCGAATCCGCAATTATCGATGCGACAGCAAACAGCGCCGCGGCACGAGCAGCCCAGAGCGTGCCGGTGCCCCGATAGGCGACCGCGAGCATGTAGCTCGCTTCGATGAGCTCTTCCGCATATTCGCGCTTGGTGAGCTGATGCGTGGCCCGTCCGAGTAGTCGAATTATCTCAAGGCGGTCGGCATTTGTGTCGAGCCGCCGCGCCCTTCGCAGCAGAATACGTCCACTCTCGCCTTCGCCGACCCGCTTTCCCATGAAGGCTGCGAGCTTGTCGACCAGTTCACCATAGGCCGGATCGTTCCCGGCAAGCGGCCCCACCTCCTCGATCAGCTGCGAGAGCCGCTCCGCATCATATTCAGCGAGCCCCGACGCGGCTTCGAGGATAGCTTCGACTTCCTGCCAAAAGGGGGAGATTTCGTCGCGTCGGTCGAACGCAAGGGAGGTGATCTCGAGCATTAGCGAGGTCGTGCGCGCTTCGAGCGCATTGTTGGGACGGTCTTTCTGACCCGCCAAAAATTCGAGGCGAGCGACCAGCGCGGACCGGCGTTCCAAGAGGCGAACCTGTTCGGCTGAACGATAGCCCTGTGCGACCGCCGTAATCAGGCACTGCAGAAGGTTTGCAAGGCGTTCCGCGTGTCGCGCCGCGGGCGAGCCAAGCGCGAGTTCGGCGAACGCGTCAAATTCGCGGTCCAGGAGGTCAAAGTCGTCGAACCAGTAGAAGGCCGTCCATAGCCGCTGATAGCGTGCTTCGATCTGCTGGCTGAGCAGACCATGTTGATCGGCGATGCGGATCGCCCGTTCAAATCGCCCATGGGTCTCGAAAGGCGGCCGCTCCAACTCCTTCGAAAGCGTCGCAGCGAGCAGGGCGTCGGTCACGCGCTGCGCCTCGATGCCGGCATAAGCGGCCGGGTCCTGGATTTCCTTCTCCAGATCTTCGAGCTGCTGCGACCGCGCATAGTCAGCTGGCCCGACCCGCGCCTTCTCGTTTCGCTTCCCGACTCCGAGATAGTCGACAGCGATATCCTGATTTCCGTGCGTCAGAACCCGGTCTATGATCCAGCTCCGGTCGAATATCTCGACGCGAAAGCCGAATTTCTCGGACAGCTCATCCTGAATCTTGGCGACATCTTTGGAGCGGCCGTAACGCGAGGTGGCGATGAACACCTTTGTATAGGGACGCCCCGTCGCCGCGATCCCCTCGATGTCCGATCGCGCCTTCTGCTGCCACTGCTTTTTCGCGCTGAAAGCAAACGCCCAGCGCTCGCTTCCCGAGTTGGCCTCGCCTACATAGTGAAGTGTCGTAATCTCGTCGGAGACCGCAAAGGTCTCACTGTCGGCCTTGCTGTCGCCACCGCCCTCCGGGCCCGTCGCAGGCTTCAGATTCTTGCAGACGATGCGCTCGCAAAGCTTGCGGCAGAAGATCTCGAAATCATGGGTCTCGTTGCGCGCTGTGACATACTCGAGGCGCTGCTCCAGCTCATAGGCTTCGAGGATGAAGGCAGGCTCGGACCCGCTATCGGAAAACTCGTCAGGTCTCAGCTGGCGCATGAATTCCGAGGGAAGGATGGCGCGTGTGGCCGCAAGCTGATCGGCCGAATCGTCGGGCTGGTCCATAGAACAAGTCTAGAACATCGCGATTTCACACGCGAGCGGGAATTCCCTCCGGCATGCTCCGCTACGCTTTCGGAAGAAGGGTCAGCGCGACTCTTAGATCCGCATCGGTCTCGCACGCCTCGATCGGGCGCCGACCGGCAAGCTTCGGGTGCGCGCTGTTGAGGAAGAGGTGCGCGCGGTCCGGATCGCGGAAAGCCTTGTTGGAAGCGGTCGTGAGCCGCTTGCGCAGTTCGTCCGCCGCTTCCGCCGCCAAAACCCGCCGCTTCCTCGCGTCCTCCGCCCGCTCGATATGGCTGAAGGCGCGCCAATAGAGATCGTCGCTGCCGCACGCCCATTCGGTGATAGGTACCCCGTCGACGGCCGTCGATGCGAGCAAGGCCTCGGCCTCGTCCTTGAGCAGGTTTTGCGCAGCGATGGCGAAATTCCTTCGCCGGATCTCCTTCGCGTCCTCGATCCGCTTGCGCTCGGCGGCTTCTTTCGCCTCGCGCTTCTGCCGGATCCCGTCGCGCCACTCCTGAAAGGGCAAGCCGCAAAGATCGTCGACGATCGGAAGATCGCGGTAGCTGCGCGACATGTCGAAGATCGCCCGGACCCGCTTGTCCAGCGCGCGAAAATCGTCGCCGCCTTCCGCCGCTACCTTCCAGGGATTTCGGCCGTCGACATTATATCGCCGCATCCAGCGCCGGCTGAAACCATCGGGATCGGGATGGCCGGCATCCTTGGCGATGCAGGCAACGGTGCGCTCAAGGTCATGGCGATTGTGAACGCGGGCATGAAGATCGGGGTCGACATAGAAGCGCTGCTCGTCACGCTCCCACACCACAGCCTGCCGATCGGTGAAGAGATTGAAGAGATACTCGATCACCGCTTGGCTGGGCGACCCGAAACTCTCCCGCGAGTAGCCGGCCGCCGCGAGTGCCTTCGGTTTGTAATTGCTGAGATCGGTGCGCAGCATCCATGTCGGCAGCACGCTCTCGAGATTCGCCTCGTTCGGCCACTCGCCATGGATATGGATGTCCGATCCCGCCGAGTATTTGATGCTCGGCGTGTAGATCAGGGCATGCACGAGCGCCGCCTGCCAAAGCTGCGGCCTTACCGTGAACCAATGGCCCATCCGGCTCTTGGCCCCGAGCAGATAGTCCAGTTCGGCATATTGCAGGTCGGCCATGATCTCCCCGACCCATTCGGTATCGACGGGAGGCTTCTGCGGTCGCTCCAGGATATGCCATCGGAGCGCCTCGCCCTTGCGCGTCGCTTCCGCCGTGACCCGCTCGGACAGCCGCTGCGCGGAACGCTCGCGATCCGGATGATGGATCCAGTGCCGCGGTGCGTCGTGCAAAATCTGCTCGTCGAGTTCGGCGCCATCAAGCTGGCGCCAACGCACTCCGGAAAGATCGATCTCGATCATCGGGCAGCCTGCGCGCGCGACCTTCTGCTGCTTCTCCTCATCGACCGCGTGCGACACCTTGAATTCCACCGCGCGGCGATCGGACCCGATCCACACCATGGCATCGGGCTGGAAATCGCCCTCCGATGTCTCCAGCCTCACCTCGTCGAGCGCGAACTGCCCACCTTCGAAAACGACCTCCTCCAGTCGCTCCTCGCGCAAGACAAGGCTTGGCAGGGTGACCCGCCGGACAGCAGCCAGCAGCAGCTTGGCGTAGAGATGCAGGGCCGTCTCGCCTGAGCATCGGCTGTCGGACTGGTGCGCGAAATGTTTCCGCATCTTCTTCGGGAGCCGAAGGGTCAGTCGTTCCTTGCATCCAAGGCAGGTAAAGGGGCCGTCGCGGTGCGATACGATCTGCTCGACGTGCCGAACCACGCCATCGCCGCATGCAGCGAAAGGCACCCGCAAGCCCGAGGGATCGGGCTTCGTTGTGCAAGGCCGCTGAGGTAGGGTCGGCCACTCAGGAGCAAAATGCTCGTCCACAGGCCGATCATAATCGACCCTGTGGCTGCATACAAAAGACTCTTTACCGCCTAACGCCGCGCCTTCGCAAAACCGCGATCGGTCGCAATGAACCGCTCAAGCATCGGCGGTATCAGCCGTTCGATCGGCAGTGGCTCGGACAGACCATTTTCCTTCGCGTGCGCCGCGGCATAGTCGGCCAGATCGCGCGCGAGCTTGCCCGTGAGTTCGACAGTGGCCTTGACCGGCTTCTCCTCGACGATTGGCCCGAGGCGTAATCCGCTCATCGCCCATCCGCCTGCGGCTCGAGAATGAGGTCGCGGGTGACGATCACGCGGAGCGCGAACCCCGGGCGAATGGTGAGCGTCGGGCGAACGGCGAGCTCGCGCTCGACGATGCGGCGTCCGGCCTGACTCGTGCTGTCCTGCATCCCGTAGCGCAGCGCCCGGGCGAGTTCGTCGTCGCCGCCGACGCTAAGTTCGCTTCCGACCCCGAGCAGGGTCGAGACGAGCGCGGCCCGGACCATCCGGCCCCAATGATTGTTCACCCTGTCCTCGAGCCCCGACATGCCTGCGGCGTCGGCGCCGGGCTGGCGTTCGAGGCGGATCGATCGTCCTCCGGGAAGGATCAGGCGATCCCATGCGAGGAGCATCCGGCTCTGACCCGCCGCGATCTCGCTGTCATATTCGCCGATCAACCGCGAGCCCTGCGGGATGAGCAGGATGCGCCCGGTCGGACTGTCGTAGACATTCTGCGTTACCTGCGCGCTGATCTGGCCTGGCAGGTCGGAACGAATGCCCGTGATGAGCGCTGCCGGAATCACGGTCCCGGCCTGAACGATCAGCCCGGAGCTCGGCGTGATCAGCCGCTCGGCGCTTTCGAGGGGCTTTTTCGGCCCCGACGCCAGAAACTGGCGCCGCCCCTCACTGACCGTGCGAGGCTCCGCCGCCTGCTCGGGCTCGGCCGCCGTAGCGGGCACAATGTCTGTTGCTGCGGAACTTGTGGTTCCGCCTGCCAGAAAGAGCCGGCTCGTCTGGGCGCTCTCACGCTCCTGCATGGCACGCTGCCGCGCCTGCTCGGCCGCGGCCTCGCGCGGGTCGGGAGGCGCGCCCGCCTCTGCTCCGATCGGCGGCACGGGGATGGCATCGCCGCCTCCCTGCGCCGCGACGATCGGCCGGCCAAGGTCGCCGGGGAGCGGCGGGCCAAGCTTGGGCACGGCGCCGTAGTCGGCAGGCGCCCCGGTGACCGCGTCGGGCCGCGCATTGTTGCTCGCCTCGTATAGCTCCTGCCGCTCGGCCGGGGCCGGCGTGCGTAGCGCCCACATCAGCGATGCCGCGATCGCGATGCCGCCGGCACCACCGATGACCGCCAGCGTTTTGCGCGACAGACGCATGACCCGCGGCGTCTCGCCCGCGAGGCGGAACGCATCGGGACTCGCGGGGGCGATCGGCGCTACGTCGGCCTCGGGCACTGCCGAGGCGGTCGACGATCATGTATCGGCCATCGACGCGGTAGTTGAGCAGTTCCGCCGCGCCCTTCTCGCCGATCGCGAACAGCGGGGGCATGTCCGCGGTTGCGATCGCAGCGCCAAACTCGACGAAGAGCTGGCGGCTATCGTCAAAGACCCGCACCGGCCGCCAAGGGACCTTCGCGCCCGAGATACGATAAGCAAAGCTCAACGCCGCGAAATCGATGCCGCCGGCAACCGGAGCGAGCCGCGCCTGTTCGGTCTCGGCGGCGCGAAGCGCGATCAGCTCGTCCTGCGGGTAGGACCAGGAGACCGCCGCCATATAGGTGGCGGGCGTCGCGCGCAGCTCGATGTGATAGGTCCGACGGCTGGTGTTGATGACCAGATTCGTCATGATGTCGGGGCGCGTGGGCTTCACCAAAATATGAACGCGGCGCGACGCGCCCGTCCCGCTCACCGTATCGCCGATGACCCAGCGCACCGTGTCGCCGGCCGCGACCGGCCCCGGACCGACAAGCTCCTCGCCTTCCTGCAATGCGATGTCGGTGACCTGTCCGGGGGCGGTATAGACCTGGAACAACGCGCCGTCGGCCCATGCATATTTCTGGATGGCGTTGAGGAAGGTCGCGCGCTCGGGCTGGACGCGCGCCGCGTCGTTCGCGCGGCCGACCTGCGTGCGCGGATCGGCGGGTGCGGCCTGCGCTGGCAGCGCGAGCGTGGCGGCGCCGATAAGAAGGGTAAGGCGGATCATTGGCTGAGCTCCTTCGACCAAGAAATAGCGGTGACAAAAACGCCGAGCGGGTTCCGGCGCAGGGCGTCGGGGGTGCGGGGCGGCTGGATCGAGGTGGTCAGGATCGCCGACCAGCGCGACGTCTCGACGAGGCTGCCGTCCTGATAGCGGCGCTCGGTCCAGGCGATACGGAAGCTGTCGCGCGATGCGCGGATCACACTCGACACGTCGACGGCGACCTGCATCTTGCCGACCTCGGCAAAGGGATCGTTCGCGCGAGCGTGGTCGTTCAGCGCCTGTGCGCCCTTGGGCGTGGTGAAGTCATAGGCGCTGAGCCAGTCCTTGCGCAGCACCACCGGATCGGCCGGGATCGAACGGACATGTTCGATGAAACGCGCGAGGTGGAACGCGATCTGCGGGTCGGTCGGCGAATAGTCGGCATCGGCGGGCGCCACCGACCTGGCCTCGCCGAGCTTGTCGACCTCGACCACCCAGGGGGTGATCGTGCCGCGGAGCGACTGCCAGACGAGCGCCGAGGCGAGTCCGCCCGACAGCGCGAGGCAACCGAAGAAGGCAAGCCGCCAGCTCCTCGCCTGGACGCGGGCCGAACCGATGCGGTCGTCCCAGACCTGCGCCGCGCGCTGGTAGGGCGTAACCGGGACCGGGGACTTGCCATAATGTTGGGACGGGCGTCGAAACATGGGTTCAATCCTTCTGGTTGATGTCGGGAGCGGAGCCGGCGCCATGGCTGTCGCCGGCCTTGAGGGTCTGCGAAGCGATGGTGGCGCCCGAGGTGACGGCCTGCCGCCGCTTCATCGCGGCCGCCCAGGTCGGAGGCGACGCCGCGCCGTCGCCGGCATTGGCAGCGCCGGCCGCGGACTTGCCGGCCTGCCCCGCAGCATAGCTTTGACGCAGGCGGTCCGCCGCGGCGCGGAGCGGCGAACCCGCGCCGCGCGCCGTGTCACGCGCCACATTGGCGAGCCCCGCACCGAACGCCCGCATCCCGCTCTTCCCGGCCGCACCGCGAGCATAGGATGCCGAAGCGCTGCCGGACGCGCGCGAGGCGCCGAGCGCGGATGCCGAGACCAAGCAGGGTCAAGGCGCCGAGTGCGATCGCCATCACCTCGCGGATGTCGGGTTCGGTCCCGAGCCCCGCGTCCATGAAGCGCTGGAAGAGGGTCGTGCCGATGCCGGTGATGACCGCGAGGACGAGCAGCTTGATGCCCGAGGAAATGATATGGCCGAGAACGCGCTCGGCCATGAAGGCGGTGCGTCCGAAGAAGGCGAAGGGCAGCAGGACGAAGCCCGCGAGCGTCACCAATTTGAACTCGAGGATCGTGACGAAGACCTGCTCCGCGAGAATGAAGAAGGCGACCACGACGATCACCCAGGCGATCAGCAGGATGAGGATCTGGACGAAGTTGGTGAAGAGCCCGACCGGCCCGACGAGATCGGCGGTCGCGTCGAGCAAGGGCTCGGCGGCGTCGAGGCCGGTGGACGCGATCATGCCGGGGCGCATGAAATCGCCGATCGCCATCGCGCTTCCCGCCGCTTTCAGGCCCAGCCCGGCGAAGCTCTCGAGCAATATCGTGGCCAGCGCCTGGAAATTGCCGATGATGAAGGCGAAGACGCCGATATAGAGCGTCTTCTTCACCAGCCGCTGCAGCACATCCTCGTCGGTGCCCCATGCCCAGAAGAGCGCCGCGATCGTTATGTCGATCACGATCAGCGTCGAGGACAGGAAGCCGACCTCGCCGCCGAGCAATCCGAACCCGCTGTCGATATAGGTCGAGAATACCGACAGGAAATTGTCGATAACGCCGGTGTCGTTCATGGCTTGCTCTTTTCGGTCCGGAAGAAATGGCGCCGTTTCGCTTCCCACGCCGCCTCGCACTCGGGATCGGCCTCGGTAGCGGTTCGGCAGCGGCGCAGCGTGTCGCCATAATCGGGGGGGTGCGTCCGCCCCGGAGATCGCGGGAGCGGACGCACGGGGCGCGGGCGGATCGAGCGCAGCGACAAGGGCAAGGGTCAGCGCAAGACCCAAGACGATTGCCCCCATCACCAGCCCGCCCGCCCGGCCCATCTCAATTGCCCTTGCGGAAGCGGCGGAAGCGTTCGCGGCCTTCCGCCTCCGCGGCGGCGGCACGCGCAGCGTCGAGCATCTCGGCGCGACCCTGTGCGCTCATGACCGCGGCGAGATCGGCGATCTGCTGCGACTGGATGGCGAGAAGCTGGTTGCCCGCCTGCGCGGCCTGCAGCGCGCCCGTCGCCGACTGGCTGGCGCCGACCATCGTCGAAATCGACGTGCGGGTTCCGCCCATGTTCGTGACGATGCCGGCCTGGACCTTCATCGCATCCTCGAAGGCGCCGACGCTGTCCTTCCAGCGTGCCTCGGCATTGGCGACCATCTCGGCGGCCGAGGCAGTCAGCGCCCCGCCCTTGTACCGCGCCTCGAACCCCTTCTGGATATCCGACACGTTGAACGCGATGCCCTTGGCCTGCGCGAGGAGCTGCCGCGTCTGGTCGACCTGCGCCTCCAGCGTGCCGAGGGTCGATGTCGGCAGGCTGTTGAGGTTCTTCGCCTCGTTCATCAGCGACGTCGCCTGGTTCTGCAGCTGCTTGATCTGGTTGTTGATCTGCTCGAGCGTCCGCGCGGCCGTCAGGATATTCTGCGAATAGTTGCGCGGATCGTGGACGATGCCGCCGAGCTGCGCGCTCGCCGGGACCGCGACCATCGGGCCCGCCGCAGCCGACGCAAGCAAGGCGGCGGCAACGGCATGAACGATATTCTTCTTCATCGGGGGAACTCCTCATTGGGGGCGGCAATGGTGGGGAGCAGCTCGGCCGCCCATTCGAGCTTGCGGTGGGAAAGCCAGGCGGCCGCGAACCCGTCGGGGCCGTGCGCTGCGAACAGTTCGGCGATGCGCGTCTGGTCGGTCTTCGAGGATGCCGCGGTGAAGGCGAGCGCGACCTCGCCCAGCCCCAAGTCGAAGAGGCGATTACCGCGCCGCGACTGGCAATAATAATCGCGCTTCGGGGTCGCCCGGCTCAGTATCTCGATTTGCCGGTCGTTGAGGCCGAAGCGCTCGTAGATGCGGGCAATCTGCGGTTCGAGCGCGCGCTCGTTCGGCAGGAACATGCGGGTCGGGCAGCTCTCGATGATCGCGGGGGCGATGCTCGACGTTTCGATGTCCGCAAGGCTCTGCGTTGCGAAGACCACGCTCGCATTCTTCTTGCGGAGCGTCTTCAGCCATTCGCGCAGCTGCGCCGCGAAGGCGGGGCTGTCGAGCACGAGCCAGCCTTCGTCGATGATGATGAGGGTCGGCGAGCCGTCGAGCCGTCCGGCGATCCGGTGAAACAGATAGGACAGGACGGGTCCCGCCGACGCGGCGCCGACAAGGCCTTCGGTTTCGAAGGCCTGGACGCGGGCGGCTCCGATCCGCTCGTCGTCGGCATCGAGCAGCCGCCCCCAGGGCCCGCCGACCAGATAGGGCGCGAGCGCCTGCTTGAGGTCGCGCGACTGGAGGAGGACCGCGAGCCCCGTCAGCGTGCGCTCGGCGGCAGGTGCCGTCGCGAGCGAGGTCAGCGCAGACCAGAGATGCTCCTTCGCCGCCGGGTCGATCATCATGCCTTCGCCCGCGAACAGCGCGGCGAGCCATTCGGCCGCCCAGCTCCGCTCGGACGCCTCGTCGATCCGGGCGAGCGGCTGCAACGCCACGCCGCCCTCGCCGTCGTGGAGCGCCCCGCCGAGATCCTGCCAGTCGCCGCCCATCGCGAGCGCCGCGGCGCGGATCGAGCCTCCGAAATCGAACGCGAAGATTTGCGAGCCCGGATAGCGGCGAAACTGCATGGCCATCGTCGCGAGCAGCACCGACTTGCCCGCCCCCGTCGGACCGACGACGAGGCAATGACCGACGTCCCCGACATGGAGCGAAAGGCGGAACGGGGTCGAGCCTTCGGTCTTGCCGTAGAGCAAGGGGGCGTCTCCGAAATGCTCGTCCCGTTCCGCCCCCGCCCACACCGCGGACAGGGGGATCATGTGGGCGAGGTTGAGGGTGGAGATCGGCGGCTGGCGGACATTGGCATAAGCGTGGCCGGGCAGGCTCCCGAGCCAGGCCTCGATCGCGTTCATGCCCTCGATCGTGCAGGTGAAGTCGCGCCCCTGGATGACCTTCTCGACCAGCCGGAGGTTCTCCGCGGCGAGCGCCGCGTCACTGTCCCACACGGTGACGGTCGCGGTCACATAGGCGACGCCGGCATGATCGGCGCCAAGCTCCTGCAAGGCCATGTCGGCATCGGCGGCCTTGTTCGAGGCGTCGCTGTCGACGAGCGCCGATTGCTCGTTGGTCATCACCTCCTTGAGGATCGCGGCGATCGACTTGCGCTTGGCAAACCATTGCCGCCGGATTTTCGTCAGCAGCTTGGTCGCGTCGGTCTTGTCGAGCATGATCGCGCGGGTCGACCAGCGATAGGCGAAGGCGAGCCGGTTGAGATCGTCGAGAAGGCCGGGCCAGGTCGCGGTCGGAAAGCCCGTGATCGTCAGGGTCCGCAGATGCTGCTCGCCGAGCCGCGGCTCGAGCCCGCCGATGAGCGGCTCGTCGGTGAGAAGCGCGTCGAGATAGACCGGCGTCTCGGGCACCCGGACGCGCTGACGCTTCGTCGATACCGTCGAATGCAGATAGGTCAGCGTCTCGCCGTCATCGAGCCATTCGGCCTCGGGCATGAAGCCTTCGACGAGATGAAGGATGCGGTTCGACCGGTCGATGAAGCTCGCGAGATGCTCCCTCGGGTCGACCCCCGAGCGCTCCATGCCCTCATAAAGCCAGCCTTCCGCCCGCGAGGCATCCTCGGCCGGCGGCATCCACAGGAGGGTCAGATAATAACGGCTCTCGAAATGCGCTCCTTCCTCCCGGAACTGCTCGCGGCGCTCCATGTCGACCAGTGCGGATGCCGGATCGGGGAACGAGGATCCGGGATAGTCGCTCGACGGCAGCCGCTGCGCCTCCACGAACAAGGCCCAGCCCGAGCCGAGGCGCCGGATCGCATTGTTGAGCCGGGCGGTGACCGCGACGAGCTCGGCGGGGGTGGCGCTGTCGAGATCGGGACCGCGGAAGGCCGCGGTTCGCTGGAAGGAGCCATCCTTGTTCAGCACCGCGCCCTCGGCGACCAGCGCGACCCAGGGGAGATAATCGGCAAGGCAGGCCGACTTCGAGCGATATTCGGCGAGGTTCATCATGGCCGCATCCAGACAGGATATTTGAGGTGACGTTTGGCGACGTCGACGAATTGCGGGTCGCGGCGCGCCGCCCAGACCGAGAGCGCATGGCCGACGATCCAGAGGACAAGACCCGCGATCCAGAGGCGGAGGCCAAGGCCGATCCCGGCCGCGAGCGTGCCATTGGCGATCGCGAGGGCGCGCGGCGCGCCGCCGAGCAGGATCGGCTCGGCGAGCGCGCGGTGCACGGGCGCGAAGAAACCGGTGACTTCGGCCGGGGCATCCATCAGACGACGGCTCCGCCGCCGAAAGAAAAGAAGGTCAGGAAGAAACTCGACGCCGCGAAGGCGATCGACAGCCCGAACACGATCTGGACCATGCGGCGGAAGCCGCCCGACGTGTCGCCGAACGAGATGGTCAGCCCGGTGATTATGATGATGATCAGCGAGATCACCTTTGCGACCGGTCCCTCGACGCTTTCGAGGATCGACTGCAGCGGCGCTTCCCACGGCATCGACGACCCACCCGCGCGGGCGGGCAAGGCGGTCACGAGCGCGACATAGAGGGCGGTCGAGGTGAGCAGGAAGCGCGGTGCTTCCTGCCGGGCGGCATGCGTCATGGTCAGTCTCCTTCGGGGGTAAAGAGGGGGGTGATGCGATAGTCGCCGGTCGACGCATCGAGACCGTCGACGCGCGCCATTTCAGCAAGGCGTCGGCCGGCCCCGTCGCGCACGAGAACGGCAACGAGATCGATCGTTTCTGCGAGGAGGGCACGCGGGACCGTGATCACGGCTTCCTGGATGAGCTGCTCCATGCGGCGGAGCGCGCCGATCGCACTGCCTGCGTGGATCGTGCCGATGCCGCCGGGATGTCCGGTGCCCCAGGCCTTCAGAAGATCGAGCGCCTCGGCGCCGCGAACCTCCCCGATCGGAATGCGGTCCGGCCGAAGACGAAGCGAGGAGCGGACGAGATCGGACAGTGACGCGACCCCATCCTTGGTGCGCATCGCGACGAGGTTCGGAGCGGCGCATTGCAGCTCGCGGGTATCTTCGATCAGGACGACGCGCTCGCTGGTCTTGGCGACCTCGGCGAGCAGGGCATTGGTGAGCGTGGTCTTGCCTGTCCCGGTGCCACCGGCGACGAGGATATTGAGGCGCGCGGCGACCCCGGCGCGCAGCGCCTCGGCCGCCGGTGCGGACATGATGCCGGCTGCGACATAGTCGCCGAGCGAGAAGACGGCGACCGCAGGCTTGCGGATCGCGAAGGTCGGCGCCGCGACCACGGGCGGCAGCAGGCCCTCGAAGCGCTCGCCGCTTTCGGGAAGTTCGGCCGACACGCGCGGCGACCCGGCATGGACTTCGGCGCCGACGTGATGCGCGACGAGCCGGATGATGCGCTCGCCGTCGGTGGCCGCGAGCAGGATACCGCTATCGGTGATCCCTGCGCCGAGACGATCGACCCAGAGCCGGCCGTCGGGATTGAGCATGATTTCGATGACCGCGGGGTCGGCAAGCCACTCGGCAATCGCGCCGCCAAGCGCTGTCCGCAGCATGCGGGCACCACGTCCCTGCGCCTCGAAACGGACCGGTTCTGCGCCCATGATAGTCCCCGTTGGATGGTCCGGGCAAAGGCGCCCGGCTCGACGGGGATGAGTAAGAGACGCAAAGATTCACTATTTTCAACAGAGATTTGCGCGCGTCGTACTGTGGGTAAGAAAGACAGGGAATGGCGTAGGCCGCGATGCGATCAGTTCCGATTCGGTGGCGATTAAATGAAGGTCGGCGGGTTGTGCCGAGCGCAATTTTGACAACAGTGTCAGGATGAGTGATTCGGGGTCGCAGCATTCGGACGAGTTCTTGAGGTGGACGCGCTTGACAGAAAAGCAGCGGGCCTGTCTCGATTTGCTGCTGGAACGAAAAACCTCGAAACAGATCGCCCGCGACCTCGACATATCGAAGCAGGCGGTGGATCTGCGGCTCACCACCGCACGCGACACGCTAGGCGCGGCCAACCGCGACGAGACCGCGATCATCTATGCGCGGCTGCGCCAGACCTATGATCGGATACCATGTGATCCGGTCATACTACCCGCCGCTCCGGAATGGGTGCGATCAGAGTTCCCAGACGGAAGCCCGCCAAACCTGATGGACTTGCACGACAGCGTCGCTGCCGTTGGAAGTTCAACGGCCACGGGTTCGCCGTTCAGGGATTTGTTTCGACACGATTTTGGTTCGGCAATGCGAATTGGCATCATGCTGGCCGTCGTGGTCATTCTGCTTCTGGTTCCGCTTGGCGGCCTAGGAATTGCACACCTGCTTACCGAGCTCGTGTCGCGCTGATCCCTTCATCGTTCAACCGCAACGTGAGGAGCCGCCGCGCTCCGGCGAAGGAGAGGATATGCTTCAGAATTTGGATTCTATGACCGCCCGCTTGGAGCGTGAGGTACCTAATGCAGAGATGCGGGTCGACGACGCGCTGATCGCAGTATCATCGCTCTTCACCAGCGTCGTTACTGCGAGGCGGGAAACGGGCGTGCCCACGAAAACCGGCCAAGGCACGATTCTTCGTCTGGCAAAGGCGCAGATGTCGCTGGTCGAGGTGAGTGGCGACATCCTCCGTGCGCACGGCGAACTTGCCGATATCGGAAAAGAGACTGCTGGCTACGATCTACGGGAATGCCCGGCCGCCGCAGGCCTCCGCGGCGACCATCTTTCGGCCGTAGCCTGAGGTGAATTGACCGGGAGCAGTCGGCATGGGAAGGTCGGAAGATGCGAATAGCCATCTTCGCCGCCTTTTTGCTGGTTGCTCTCGGTTATGCCGCGTGGCGGGGTGGCGCTCCCGAGCGAACGATGGTCGGCATTGCGGTGACGATCGTGATCTGGGACCGAATGCTCGTGACATTTGGCACCGTAGTCTATCACTCGGTCGATGTTGGATATCTTGCTCTCGATATTTTCGGAGCTTCTTCGACCTTCATCCTCGCGATGGTCGCGCACCGCTTTTGGCCGATGATAGCGGCACCGCTTCACAGTTTGCCGCTACTGGCGCACTTCAGCCGCGCGGTGGACGTTCAGATGGACCCGGTGGCCTATCTCACGATGCAGGTGGCCACTTCCTGGGTGCTTCCACCTCTCCTCATCGCCGCAACCTGGCGGCATCAAAAGCGGCTCACGAAGAACGGCAGCGATCCAGCCTGGCGAAGCTCATCGAAGTTATCGCGCCAGAGGACAGCGACCTCCTAGCGAAGCGGCTTCTAGAAGCGTTCCAGTCGGTCAGTCGCATTATGGCGCAATCGCCCGAGGCACTGACCAAGGTGCTCGGATCTCAATCCAGCGTCGTCTCGCTGCTTCTCCAGGCCCGGGCGGTCGCCATCGAGAGTCTTGCAGGGGACATACGAGGCATCGCTATAGATCCGTTCGACCGGCGGCTGCGCCAATATTTGATCATGTCGATGGGATCGCTGTCAGACGAGCGTCTCAGGATATTGTTCCTAGATGGCGCACGGCACCTGATTGCCGATGAGGTCGTTCAAAGTGGCTCGCTGGCACAGCTTTCCATCCTGTCTCTTATACAGATTATCGGCAGATCGCTCAACGTCGAGATCATCGACCACATCGTCGTGACCTCAACCCACTGCCATCACGTCGTGAGTGATGACACCCTTGCCGGAAGGCCCGTTCCGTCAGCCTCCTTCACATTGCGAAGTCCGGAAGGTCCCGCGCGCACCGACCATGGGGACATTGCACTGGCTAATGCGAAGGCCGCAATGCGCAGGCGCCTCCTCCGCCAACAACTGATCGGTGCGCCCGAGCTTTTCGGCGATCCCGCTTGGGAGATGCTCATTGATCTCTTCGTTCACGAATGCGAACGCAAGCGCCTCTCCATCAGCGCGCTGTGCGTCACATCCTCGATCCCGATGAGCAGCGCGTTAAGGTTGGCGCAGCGCCTCTGCGATGCCGGCATTACGCGCCGCGTACCCGATCCGATCGACGGGCGCCGGACTTTCATCCGGCTCGATCCCGTCATTGCCCACCGGATACGCGCCTATTTCGAAGCTGGCGCCGAATGAGGGTGCGTCAATGCTCGCGCGCGCCGCCAGCGTGTTCGGCAGCAGCGCGCACCATCTGTGCCCAACTTCCGACATAGGCAGCACGATTCCGGTACTGCTCGCCGGACTCGGCGGTCATCAGGGCAACGCCGCCAAGAGTTTCGGCAAATTCGGTGGTCGTACAGACGTCCTTTCGTTCCAGCAGGCCGCCGATCGCCGCCAGGACTGTTCCAACCGCGAACAAAGCGTCTTCGTCCATTATTCTCTCCCATGTGATGGAGCACCGGGGATGCCAGCATTCGCACCCGGAGAAAAGCGAGCATGGCCAGACAGATTGGTCCGGGATGGAATGCTGATTGCGTCAAGTCTGGAGTTTGGCGGAGAGGCCCGTCACTATGCTGCCGAATGCCTGCATTAGCCGGGGCAGCATCGGGAGATGGACATGAGCATATTCGACAGCTTTGCACGCCCGCCCTGCGCAGAAACACTTGGCTGGGAGCTTATCGAGGCCGACGAAGCCACCGGCACCATATGCGTGAAAATGGAAGGGAAGCCCGCCTTCTGCAATCCCGGAGGCAATATCCAGGGCGGCTTCGTCGCTGCAATGCTCGATGATACGCTGGGGCCGACGGTGCTCGTTAAATCGGGGGGCACCCATTACTGCGCAACCATCGCGCTCAATATCAGCTATCTCGCTCCCGCGCGGCCGGGCAGCTTCACCGGTGTCGGCCGGATCGTCCAATTGGGGAAGACGGTCGCCTTTCTGGAGGGCGAGCTTTTCGACGCCGAGGGCCGATGCGTGGCGCGCGCGACGGCCTCGGCACGGGTGGTGTCCACGAGCGGCCTGGATCGCAGCTGATGCCCGAACGCCTTTTCGATGTTGCGCCCGATGGGCAGCTGTTCTTCGGCCCCGGCGTTTTGCGGCGATCGCCGTTTGCGGCCGATGTAGCCTATATCATAGCGCTCTGGGCCCACATCGATGGCGATCTAGCGAGCATCCTCAGCCGGATGCTGAAAGCCGATATCGCGGTGGGCACAGCCATGTATCTTTCGCTCGTCAATTCAGGAGGGCAGAGATCGGCGCTCAACGCCGCGGCCAAGGAAGCGCTGCCGGAATGGCAGCAATTGCTCCTGCAGACCATCGGGTCGGTGGCCGAGACCTCGCGAACCAAGCGTAACCAGTTTGCGCACCGCGTCTGGGGTCATAGCTCCGAACTGCCGGATGCGATCCTGCTCACCCATCCGAAGACGATCGTGAACCATAATGTCAGCCATCGACAAAGAGCTGAGATATTGCCCGATGGGCGCGGCGTGATCCGTCCCGAACCGATCGATGACAAAGAAATATTGGTGTACCGGCAGGGCGACATCGACGCGGCGGTGGCCGAGGCCGAGCATGCGCAGCAGCTGTACCGGCTCTTCTATGCCGTCGTCTGCGATTCCGGCGAAGGACCCAAGGCTCAACTCCTCGCGGACCCCATCGTCAGAAAGCGCCTCGACGAGATCGGCAAGAATGCGAGCGAGGAAGCGAAAGCCATATTAGGGATCAAGGCCAAAGAGAAACGGAAGCACTGACCATGCGATACTGGAACACAGGGGACACGCCCACCAATTCGAACCTCGGCGCGATCGAGAATCTCGCGCGGCCGTGGCCCGGGATCGATGCCGAGCATCTTCTCAACGTCATCCGCGGAGTGATCCGGATCGAGAAGATGCTGCCGAAGGTGGTGCGGGCGCATTTCAAGCTGCCGCATCTTTTCGTCGGCGCTGGCCCCTACGATTGGGACGCCGCGCGCCGGGATGAATATCATAGCAAACTCTGCGAGGCACTCAGTGCGGGCCTTGCCAATGTACAGGCCGACTCCACTCTCGCGAAAGATGGTGGGGCCGATCTCAGCGATCGCCCTCCGACGCGGGGTGAAGAGCTTGAGTTCGCCTGCAGGGCCTGGAGCCGCAATCGGACGAGTAGCAATCTCGACGATCTGCGTATCGCATGCAGCGTGCAGGGGATGCAGAGCCGCTTCGACAAGCTGGAGCGCTGGCTGGCCCGAAAGCGTCCGGGCTCGTCGCCCCATTCGGTGGAGTATGAGGTCGAATGCGCACTCGGCGACATCGATCGCTACGCCGACGACTATCACTCCTTCGAAGCGAGCTACCGCTACGCCGAGAGACTACGCGAGCGCGAGCGGCAGGGCGAAGAGGACTGAACGAACTCCGGCTTTCCCGGAAATGCGGCAAGATATCCCCAGACGCACCCCCGACTGTTGATAAAATTGCGATTCACCCTGTTGACAAGCGACTCGCCTGAGGGGCACTCCAGCCCGGAGGGCTTATCCCTCACGGTAACCCGCACGCGCATCTGTAACAGCGCGCCATTTTCGCGATGAATCCGTGAGGTTTGTGATGACGGACATTCCCCCTCTCCCGCCCGTAGGCGAGCGTCCGATGACTGACCGGGAGGCCGAGCTCGCCCAGTTTATGGCGCTCGTGCAACAGGGCCGCCACAAAACGGCGGTGCTCCTCGAACTGTGCCGAACGCCTTTGGCCAAATATCTGGCTCTCACGATACTGCTCCTAGTGGCTGCCCTGTGCGGTGTCCCCGCCGAGGCCGTCAGCTTTCTCGCAAAACTCCGTGCTGGGTGAGTCGCTTAAAGGCTTCAATCGGAACCGCTGACGTCGCGCATCAGCTCTGCGGCGAGCTTTGGTCCAACTTCCATCCTGCGTGACAGGGCATCGACGAAAGCCTCCCACCGCCGCTTCCCGCTGGCCTGCGCGGCCGGCAACGCATCATCGGGCAAGGGCGCCGTGCTCGTGAGCCAGTGCCGGACGAACAGGGCCATCGCTTCACCCGACATTTCACCATGCCATTCGATGCGGTCGAGCTGGCGGCCGATGCGGTCGAGGCGCCGGGTGAGCAGGGCCTCGATCCTTTCCTCCTGATCGGGCGAGAGAAAGGAGCGCAGTGCAGCCTCCAGCACTTCGGTCCGGGTGAGGCCGCGCCGACGGGCCAGATCCGCCAGGTCGCGCGAGAGCCCGGTTTCGATCCGGAAAGTCTGTTTGACATGCGATCGGATCAAAGCTGGATCCCGTCGTCGGGATCGAGCGCGGCAGCTTGAGCACGCCGCGCCATCCGGCGATCGGCGGCAGCGCGGAGCCTCGCCGCATCGGCCTGTGCTCCATCTTCGCTGAAATCAAACTCGCCGCTCGCGCTGCGCTGCGGCGGTGGCGCGATATCTTCATGGACGGGAAGTTCGGGTTCCTGCCGGATACCGCCATTGGCAGCGTCATCGGCATCCTTCTGCCCCGGCTCCGCCTCCGCCGGTTGCTGTACCCGGCCGGCGATCCAGTCATGGGCGGCGGGAGCGCCGCGGCCCGGCGCCGGGGGCGGCATGACGCGGCCGGCCAGGCGCCGGTCGCTATAGTAACGCGCCTTCTTGGCCCTGATCGGCGCGAGGCCGGCGGCCATCACGATCTCGTCGTCAGGCGGGAGCTGCATCACTTCGCCGGGTGTCAGGAGCGGCCGGGCGGTTTCGGTGCGCGACACCATCAAATGGCCAAGCCAGGGCGAGAGCCGGTGGCCGGCATAATTCTTCATCGCGCGTTGCTCGGTCGCGGTGCCAAGCGCATCGGATATCCGTTTGGCGGTTCGCTCATCGTTCGTCGCGAAACTGACCCGGACGTGGCAATTGTCGAGGATCGCATTGCTCTGGCCATAGGCCTTTTCGATCTGGTTGAGCGACTGGGCGATCAGGAAGGCCTTGATGCCATAGCCGGCCATGAAGGCGAGCGCGCTTTCGAAGAAATCGAGGCGTCCGAGCGCGGGAAATTCGTCGAGCATGAACAGCAGCCGTTGCGATCGCGCCTTGGGATTCAGCTCCTCGGTCAGCCGCCGCCCGATCTGGTTGAGGATCAGGCGCATGAGCGGCTTGGTCCGGCTGATATCGCCGGGCGGGACCACGAGGTAGAGCGAGACCGGGCGCTCGCTTCCGATCAGGTCCGCGATGCGCCAGTCGGACTGTCCTGTGACCTTGGCGATCACCGGATCGCGATAGAGGCCGAGGAAGGACATGGCGGTCGACAGCACGCCCGACCGCTCATTCTCGCTCTTGTTGAGCAGTTCCTGCGCCGCCGCGGCGACGACCGGATGGACGCGATCTCCCAAATGGCGGGTGGTCTTCATCCGGTGGAGCGTCGCCTCGATCTTGCGCTCCGGGTTCGACAGAAAGGCCGCGACACCGGCCAGGCTCTTTTCCTCCTCGGCGTAGAGAACATGGAGGATCGCGCCGACGAGCAGGGCGTGGCTGGTCTTCTCCCAATGGTTTCGACGCTCGAGGCTCCCTTCGGGATCGACCAGCACGTCGGCGACATTCTGCACGTCGCGCACTTCCCATGCGCCGCGCCGGACTTCGAGGAGCGGATTATAGGCGGCCGATGCGGGGTTCGTCGGATCGAAAAGCAACACCCGGCCATGCTTTGCGCGAAAGCCCGCGGTGAGCTGCCAGTTCTCGCCCTTGATGTCATGGACGATGCAGCTCCCCGGCCAAGTCAGCAGGGTCGGCACCACGAGGCCGACGCCCTTTCCGGATCTGGTCGGCGCAAAGCAGAGGACATGCTCGGCGCCATCGTGGCGTAGGTAGGTTCCGGCCATGCGCCCGAGAATGACGCCATCAGGGCCGAGCATGTTGGCAGCCCGTATCTCGCGCTCCTGCGCCCAGCGTGCCGATCCATAGGTCTCGGCCCGCCGACGCTCGCGCGCACGCCACACCGACATGCTGATCGCCGCGACGACGGACAGAAGCCCGCCCGACGCGGCGATCGCGGCACCGCGGTAGAAGATCGGCGGCGCATAGGCGTCGAAGGCAAACCACCACCAGAAGAAGGCGGGCGGCGGATAGACGGGATAGTCACCGATGCGGAACCAGGGGGCACCGAGCGCCGCCTGAAATCCGAGCGCCTCCGCCGTCGATTGGGTCGCGGTCCAGACCGCCGCGACGACGATCAGCAGCACCGCGAAGATCTGGCCCCATAATATCCTGTCGCTCATCGTTCATCCTTTCTCAGATTGCGATCCCGCGATTGCGGCCAAGGCTCCAGTCGATGCCGCCCGCGGTGGCGGTGCCGGTGACATGCTGGCCGAGGTGCCGGTCGAGCGCCGGGCGCCAGGGCACGAGTTGAAAGCCAAGCCCGTCGTCGATCATCGCGAAGCGCCCCGAGGCGAGCGACACGCGCTCGCGGTAGGTCCCGCTCACCGCGTCGCCGGTGGCCGGCGGGCGATGCGCGAGCCCGGTGCGCGCGGCGATGGTCTCGCAAGCCGCCTCGAGGTCGCGCCGCCTCAGCGTTTCGATGAGATCGGGCGCCAGTACGAGCTTGCCGTCCCGACGGCTCGCGAGGCCTTCACCCGCGAGAAACTCGGCGCGCGCGGCCATGGCGCGGCGAACATCGATGCCGAAGCCCGAGGTTGCTGCTACGGGCCTCGCCGCGACCAGTTCGCGGTCGAGCCAGGTTGCACCGCGCGCGGATATCTGGTCGGCAACCGCAAGGTCCGATCGCAGGGCGAGCGAGAGATGCTCGCCGTCGTCGCGTCCTTCCCAGCGCCGCAGCTCGACGATCGCGCCCGGCTTCGCGTCCCCGGTCCATTGGAGATCGGAGAATTTGATGTGATGGGTCCGGCCATCGGTCCCGTCGACGATGGCGAAGGCGGAGCCGGCAAGCTCGTCGTCGAGGCCGCGTGCGACCAGCCGCCCGACGAGGCCCGATCGCTCCGCCTCGCCGTGAAGGGCGAGCCTCGATGCGTCGAAGGAGAGCCCCTGCATGCGCATGGCGCGGTGGACGCCCTTGATGATGTCGCCGCGCTCGCCGAGGTCGCGCAATATCGTTTCGGCGCGCGGATCGATCTCGAAAATGCCGGGTCCAAGGCGCGTCGCGAGCCCAAGCGTCTCGAGCTTCGCCGCACGTCCGATGAGATGCCGATCGCGGCCCGGCGGCGAGCTTGGGTCGGGAAGGAGATCGACGATCCCCGTTTCGCCTCCGCGTTCGCGCAGCCGCGCGTCGAGCCCGGTCCAACGCTCGGCACTCGCCTCCCGCGCCAAGCTGGCGTCGATCTCCTGTTCGTTTCGCGGACCGAGCTCGAGAGTGGCGATCTCCGACGCCCTTCCGCGCACGCCTTCCGACATATAGGCGCGGTCGACGACCAGGTCGCTTCCGTCCTCGGCGACGCCGCGCACGAGTATATGGATATGCGGATTGTCGGTATTCCAGTGATCGACCGCCACCCAGTCGAGCCGGGTTTCGAGATCCTTCTCCATCCGGCCCATGAGATCGCGGGTGAAGGTCCGAAGGTCCTGAAGTTGCTCGGCATCTTCAGGGCTGACGATGAAGCGGAAATGATGGCGATCGTCGGCGCAGCGATCTGCGAAGGCCTCACGGTCGGCGGCGTCTCCAGACTCATCGAACATCATCGCTTCCCGGCCATCGCGCGTGACGCCGTCGCGTTCCAGATAAGCGATATGCCGTGCGAGCGGCGCGGAGCGAAATTGCGCGCCCTTATGCCGGACGATGCGCGCCATGACCGTCACGCGGCGCTGCGCGGGGCCGCGCCGGATCGTCGCAAGCGCGGCGCGGCCGCGGCCATGCCGACCGGTTCCGCTGCGACAGCCGCCGCCGCGACGAGAGCGGGTGTAACCCGAGCGGGCGGCGGCCTTGCGCACCTGCGCGGCGAGCCTTTTCCCGCGCCGCGCCGATCCTGAACCAGCGTCGCGCCCTCTTCCCGGCCGCACCCGAAAATCATGCTCGTCGCCGCTCACAGCGCCGGTGCCATATCGTAAGCGCTTGTTCTGCCTCGGAAATCCAGAGGTCGATATGGCAGCCGGAGGGGGGTGCCATACGCATAAGGCGCTGTAATCCAACCACAATCTGCCGGTGAGCTGGCAGGTCTTTTATCTTGCCATCCCCCCGAGCCTCTTCTGAACGCCAAGGAGAGCCCATCCACGGACCGGCGCACTCCAGCAAATATCGCCACGACGACCATCACCGATTGTTCCCGGAAAGCGGGACGAATAGGGGCGAGGGAGCAGGCGCGGAGTGCGACGGCCCTGCAGCCGCGGCGTCGCCGCGCTGCACCGAAGTTGCAGCCGGCGTGTCGGATCGCTGCTCGGCGAAGAGTGACGCGCTGCGCCAGCTCGGCGGTTCGGCCGTCCGCGCCATCGCCGCTGACGGACCAGCCGGCGCACCGAGCGCGGGCGCGATGGCTGCGACATAGGCGACCGTCTCGGCGGGCAAGCCGCGCCGCCCCGCTGCATAGGCGTCGGCGCGGCCGGGGCCTGCATTGTAAGCAGCCAACATGAGGCGAACGTCGCGATATCGGTCCCACATCGCGCGCAGATAGGCCGCGCCCGCGAGGATGTTGCCGCGCACGTCGAAGGGGTCGGACCCCAGACGGTGCTGCGCCGTCAGCATCGCCCAGGTTGCGGGCATGATCTGCATCAGCCCCATTGCACCGGCATGCGAGAGCGCCCGCGGCTTGCCGCGGCTCTCGACATGCATCACACGCCATATCCAGACCTCCGGTACGCCAAAGCGTTGCGATGCCTCCGCCACATGGGCGGCATAGGGGTGCGCCGCGGCCGTCGGCGCTTCCGCCGGTGCCGCGCCCCATGCCCGGTCCGGGGCGGCGCTCGCCGAGCAGAGCAGCAGCAAGGCGAGGCGCACGGCGCGGACGCGCGCCGAGCGAGCCGGATGCATGATGCTCACGCTTGTTCGCGTGGGACGGGTCGCGTCCAGAGGAGATGATATTCATCCTCGTTCTGCGTCGAACGGAGCAGATTGGCGCGCAGCGGAACCGCGAGCGCCGGGTCGTCGATCTGCAGGGCGATATAGGAGCCGGCGCGTTCGCTGCGGCGTTCCCAGCCGGCCCCGATCTCGACGCCGGTGTCGGCTTCGACGAGCAGGACCCGCCAGGCCGGTGCATTTTCCGCGTCGTTCGGCTTCGCCGGAACGATCGCGATCATCGCATCGAGGAGCAGCGTCCGGATCTGTCCGGCATAGCCGTCGCCAGCGGATTGAAAGCTTCCGATAATCATGAGGACATATCCTTTCCTTCGGGGGTGAATGCGGAGCGATCGGCGTCACGGCGCCAGCGCAGCGGCGCGCCGGGCGCATCGCGCACGAGCAGCGGGTGCGCGACGCCGACGACGCCGGTGTCGGGGAGCGGTCCGAAATATCGGCCGTCGAGACTGTCGGGCGCGGGGTTGAGGAGGAACAGTTCGCCGGGGCGCAGGCGGTAGCAACCGAGCCAGCGCGGCAGCGGTCGCCCGAGGCGGTCGGCGTCCCGCGCGCGTGCTGCCGGCGCGCCGTCGATCGTCACGAAAGTGCCGCTGCGGCAGACGAGCGCGCCTTGGCCTGCGGCAACATGCTTCAGGAGTGGCACGCCGCGCGGCACATAGCCGCGCACGGCGAGACGCGCCGCGACCCCCTCGGGCGGGTGGAAGAGGATGAGGTCGCCGACCGCGGGCTTGGCACCGACATCGACGCGGTAGAAGCCGATCGGAACGCTCGGGCTCGCGTTCCAGATGAGGCGCGGTTGCGGCGCGAGCGCTGCCGCGGCGACGAACAGCGCCGCGAAGAGCGTAGCGCTCGCCGCGGTCGCGCGGAGCCAGCGGCGGTTCATGGCGCGATCGCCTTGCGCCGAAGCCAGGCCCGGTGCCGCTCCGGACCATAGGGCCGGAACGGCAGTCCGGCGGCGATGTGGCTTCCGATGTGGCGCCAATGATCCGGCGCGGTCTCGCACGGGTCGAGCCCGTCGGCCTCGATCGCATCGATCGCCGAGAGCACCTGCTGAACCCTCGGCCAACCGTCGACGCGGAGCAGGATGTCGCCGCCGGGGCGCACGTAGGGATGCGTCGCGAAGGGGGCGCGCGGCGCGGGCGCGGCGATGACCGAGATGCTCGAGAAGATGGTGCCGAAGTCGTTCGCGCCCCAGCGGACGAAGCCGAAGACGGCCTCGGGCCGGAAGGAGACGATGCGCGTGCGGCGGCTGACGATGCGCTCGGCGGCGACGCGGCCGAAGCGCAGCCAATGCTCGAGGCGCTGCTCGATCCAGGTCAGTTCGAGGTCGGTGAGACCGCTCGCAGTCGCCTCGACCGGCTGCACGCCGGGAGCCGGCGGGATGTTCTGGGCCGGGCGCATCAGCGGCGGACCGGGCGCGCGGGATGGACGACGCCCTTTCCGGGATCGGACGTCGACCTCTTGCGGCCGATCTCGGCCCAGGCGTCAAGATCGGCGATGGCGTAGACGATCCGCCCGCCGAGTTTGCGGTATTCGGGACCCGTTCCGAAGCAGCGATGCTTTTCGAGCGTCCGGCTCGACAGGCCGAGGTGCAGCGCGGCGTCGGGCGTCTTGAGGTAGCGCGGCGAAATGGGGGTATGCATGTCGCTCAAAAGGGGCCTCCGTTCGCAGCGCCGGGTCCCGTGGCGGGCTCCGGCGGAGAGGCGGCGACATTCGGAAATCGGGATCCGGTTTAGGAACGGACAAAGTGACGACGCGCGGAATGTCCCGATCAGGCGGCGCCGAGCAGCTCCTGATAGCCGCCGTCGCGCATCGCGAGCGCGGCGCGGTGCCAGCGCGCGATGCGACGGCGCTCGCTCGATCCGTCCCAGTCGGCGGCGGAGAAATCCTGGGCATCGTCGAGGATGAGGGCGGCGGCGATGTCGCGCGCCGAACGTCCCTCGGCGGAGGCATCAAGGAGCCGCAGCCACTGGATGAGACGCCAGCGCTCGGATGGTCCGGGGGCGCCTCCCCGCAGGAAACGGTGCGTCGTGACGCCCGCCGAGAAGCGGCGCTGTACGGCGAGGCTCACCGCCATCCGCAGCTCGCTGTGCGGGTCGGCCGGGTTTACATAGGCGAGCCGTTCATCGGCGAGGAAGCGGCGAAGCCAGAGGCGGAAGCGCCGTCCGTCGGCCACGAACACGAGATGCCACTCGCCCGGCAGGATGATCTCGGAGGCGATATCCGCCGAGGCGATGAGCTCGGCGAGCCGCGGCGCGGCGAAGCCGTCAGGCGCCGGCTCGGCGATGGCGACATGCGCGCAGGCCTCGGGCTGCCAGAGCGCGGGGGATTCGGTGACGGATCGGTCAGGGTCTAGGGCGAAAGACCAACCCCCATCGTCGCGCTAGCCCAGCGAGGCGCGCGGTGCGGCGCCGCGCGGGCGCCAACGCCGCCGAACGATAGGCGCGGCGATAGGCCGGGCTTCGGCGCAGGAACTCCTGCGCGAAATCGGCGCGATCATATGTTTCGAATATTCTCGGAAAATATGGCGATTGCCAATCGACGACCTGATCCATTCGCACCTCCGGCTGATCTTCAGGAATGAAAGCAAAGCCTATCAGCAGCTTGCCCGCATCGGCTGGAACTTGGTTAGCGGCATGCAAAGGATCATCGTAACGCATTGCGGCGGAGAATCCCCGCGCGAAAAGCCTCAAATTGAGAGTATCGCCGCCCGGCTTGCGGCCGGGCGGCGTGCTCGATCAGTCCCGCCGCTGGGGACGGCTCCAGACGAGGTCATAGTCGCCGTCGCTTCCTTCGAAGAGCTGCGCGAAGAAGGGCGCGGTGAAGCTCGGGTCGTCGAACTTGGTCGAAAGATAGGTGCGGTCGTCCTGGCTGGTCTTTTCCCAGGCTGCACCCACCTCGACGTCGCCGACATAGATGCGGTGGGTCGGAGCGCTGGATTTGGGATTGTCCTCGGGAACGATGCGAACCGCGTCGACCGAGAGGGCGAGGCACGCGATTGCGCCTCGATATTCGCCTTTCGCTTTCTTGAAGGTTCCGATCTTGGCCATGTTGAAGTCCTTTCCGTGCTTTCGAGCCGCAGGATCGCGGTCTCGATGCGCATCGGTGGCCGGAAAGGAGGCCGCGCCGCAGCCGCAGGCCCGGAGCGCATGCGGAGGATGGCAGCGCAGCGATTTTCTTGGTCCGCGAGGAACGGCGGCACGCCGGGGGAAGAAAATCGGGGAGCGCCGTTGCGGCCAGCGGGCTCAGCGCAGCGGCTTGCCGGCAGATCGCGCAGGGAAGAGACCGTGTTTCTGCGGCGGGAGCGAGGGGCTCAGAGGCGGTCGGAAGCGGGCGAAGCGGACGCCGGGATCGCGGGTGCACGATCGTCACATTCCCGGTCGCCGACGCCAATTGAATCCACCGAAGACCCAGCCAGTCCCCGGACCGCCGCCACGGCGGCGACGACGGCAGCGAGCACAGGCAGGATCGTTACCAGCATGCCCTCCTTAGCGAAGAACCTCACGATCCCCGTCATGCCATAATAGCCTGCGACCCCCGCCGGGAGGAGGAAGAGCATTGCGATACAGGCTCGCAGCAATGTCGATCCGCCGTGCGCGTAGAGGTGCCGTCCAGCAAGATGGAGCAGAAGCCCCGCCAGAAATGCCATCGCAAGGGCGGCGCCAATGCCATAGCCACGGTCCTGAAATTCGAAGGCGAGAGCAATGCCGGTGCCAAGCGGCAGCGCGAGGGCCGCCAGCCGGAACAGAAGCCAGACAAGGTAGAGGCCTGCGGCGGCGCCGAGGATAAGCATGAAAGTCACGAGCGTCCTCCTAGGGGACGCGCTCTCCACCACCACCACAGCGCGATCTGCACCGTCAATCTAGCAGACGGCCGCCCGCGACGGAACCGCAACTGGAACCATCGCGGGGCAAGTTTTGCGGGTTCAGCGGTTGAACGGGTCATATTCGCACACGATGTGTTCGGGGTCGCCGTCGAACTCTTCGATGGGCATCACCGCATAGCCTTTTGTCGTTTCGATAAGGACGATGATCGTCATCATCGTGCGGGCGAGGCTCCAGCCGAGCGATTGAGCGGTGGAAAGCGGCATGGGTTTGGCTCCTGTCCTTTCGGAGCGGGACCGTTCCCGCTCGACAGTCGCCCCGCCGGCCGGGGGCGGGCCGCAATCACCGCAGCAAGGCTGCGGCCGCACGCGAAGCGTAGCGGACCCTTCACGGGTTGATTGAAGGAGGCCCGGCTCCGAGCCCAGGGACCAGCGGCTATCGAGAGCGGGTACGGTTTCGCGGGGGAGAGGCCCTCACGCCTTCCTCCCGGACCATAATCTGCGTGCCCCCTCGCCCCGGTGTGCGCGAAGAACAGGGAGAATTATCGGATGTCAGGTCAGCAAAGCGAGTTCGGATATTATCCGCGGCCGCTCGATATCACGGTTGGACCGGTGTCGATTGCGACCCGCGATGGGCTCGACGATATGGTGAAGAGCGTCAACGAGGACGAATGGCGCGAGGGCAAGTGGATATATTCGCCGTTCAGGGAGGTTTCCCACCTCGGCGGGGGGCTTAACACCCGCCCCTATCCCGCTCGGGTTTTCAGTCTCCCGAAGACCCACGACATCACCCATGCCACGGCGCCGGACCTCGACCAGGTGAACTTTCATGTGTGGAGCCTGTCGTTCTTCAAGGGAATGCGGTTCACGATCACCGAGGCCGGGTTTCTTGATTCGACGCCAGTCGAGCCCGATGTCCTCGTCGACTTCCTTCTGCTGGGTGGCAGCCTGGAGAAGTCGATCGAACTCGCGGAGGCATTCTGGATCGACAATCTCGCAGTGCCCGAGCGAGCGCGCATCTGGGTCGCCGCAGTCCATGCCCTGTTCCTGAGTCAGAACCCGCAGCATCTACAGTTCGAACGCTTTCTGTATCTTTATACCGCGCTCGATGCCTGCTTTGCACTTGCGAAGTCTTTGAACCCTCCGGCAAGGAATTTGTCACATGGGCAGCGCATCGCCTGGATGTGCGACTGGCTCGGGGTGCCGGTTCCGGCATGGGCCGATCCGGCTGCAGCGGGCGGGGTAGAGGTGGCGGCGATGCGCAATCCGATGATCCACGAAGGCCTCTACATGGGCGAGCCGCTCGGCTTTGCACTTCATGGCGTAGGCGGGGGGCCAAACCTCACCCTCGAAATGTCCGGCTTGGTTTCCCGGCTGCTCGTCGCGCTCCTCGGCGCGCGAAACAATCGCTATATAACCAGTTCCACCGGCACCCGCCAAAGACAGGGGCTCGACCTTGGCTAAACCTGCAAAGACAAAAGCGCCCGCCTATGAGCAGCGCCTGATCCTGTTTCTCGACTTCCTGGCCTTCAAGGAGGTGGTGGCCGAGACCGAGCGCGACGCGACGGCGCTCGAGCGCCTCGTCGCGGCACTCGACGAGGTGGGCCAGACGGTCGAGCCTGGCCTTTCGAAGAGCGAGCGCGTCACCCAATTCTCGGATTCGCTCGTCCTGTCCTACAAGGTCGAAGAGACCTCAGCAGTCTTCTGGATGATCGATGCGATCGCCCGCACCGTCGTGCTCCTCGCCGATCGCGGCTATCTGCTGCGCGGCGCCGTGACGGTCGGGAAATTGCTTCACGACAAGCGGCACATTGTCGGGCCGGCAATGGTCAAGGCCTATGAGCTGGAATCGCGCACCGCATGCTTTCCCCGCGTGATCGTCGACCGCGAGGTGCTCAGGATGGCGCGCACCTACAGGCAACCGCAGCATTCGGGGCCGCAGGAAGAGCGCTATGTCCGGTCCTTTCTGGATGAGGACAAGGACGGCTGGCTGTTCATCGACTACCTCTCCTGGGACAAGGTGGTCGAGGCCATGGGCTGCGAACATGACGCCTATCCGGACTATCTCGGCCGGATGGCACGGTTGATCCGAAAGGGGTTGAAGCATGCCGACCCGCGTGTCGCGCGCAAATATCTGTGGCTGCGCAAGCGCTTTCTCAAGGCGATGAAGCCCTATCGGGACCTTCCCGCCAATAAGGTGAACGATCCCGATTTCTGCGCGGCGATCGACGCGCTGCCGCGAATGCGCAAGCGCGCCCGCAAGGCGCGGAAGCGCGTGAAGGCATTCGACGCAAAGGCAGCTGCGTGATGGAGCCTCAAGGTGTCGCGGGAAGCGACGGCAAGGCCGCGGCACCGACCGCCAAGGCTGCCCCGGCGGTCCCCGAACGCCAGCATCCATCCATCTTCCACTATCCGATCGACGCCTGCGACGTCAGCGACAAACCCTCGCTCGAAGCGTTTCGCGAGAAACTCCAGCATTGGTCCGAGCTGTTTGAGCGTGATCCCGACGCATCGCTCGCCGGGCAGTTCGCCGACATGATGTGGTTCGACATAGCCTGGCGCACGGCGAATGAGGCGCGGCAGTTCGCTGATGACGACGGCACCCGCGGCTCGACCGCGCCGCTGATCGCGATGATGCTCGACCGCGGCTATCTTGCCGGACAGGTCATCTCGATCACCCGGCTGCTTGAGAAAGCACCTGCGAACCAGCCAAAGAAGGCCGTGATCTCACTCCCGCGGATCGTCGACGAGATGCGCGCGGCGCGCGAGATTATGACGCGCGAGAATTTCGTGTGCCGCGACGCGCTGCCTTATGACTATGAAGCCTTGCTGGCGGCGGAGCTGGAGCGGCTGTCCGCCGAAATGGCGGCCAATCCGAACAAGGCGCGGCGGGTGAGCCTCAGCCTGTCGGGACCCGAAGGGTCCGATCAGGCGCGGAAGGAGCATGAGTTGTTCGACCTGTTGTCGGGGGTCGCTCCGGAAAATCGGGCGCGCGGCGACCTGATTGGCGAGGCCTTTTTCGACCGGCTGGACGAGTTGCTCGCGCGGCCGCCGCTTCCCGAGATCAAGGCGCTGCGCAACAAGAGCATCGCGCATGCGGCCGACGCTTTTTCGCGCGCGCAGGCGAAAGGGCTCCGGTCAGGCCTCACCATTCACGATCTCGACCGCGCCCATTATCTGCTGTTCGCGGTATTCCAGACGCTGTCGGTCGTGCTGTTCGGCGTCTGGCGCGCCTCGCCCGTCCCCGTTCCGCAGCACAATATGTTCGAACATCTCACCGAGCCGTTTCTCGCCGGGAAGCGGCTCGAGGCGATGCGCGCCTTCTGGGACAAGCATATCGGCGAGCGCGAAGGCTGGATGAACGACGCTTTCCGCGAGGTCGTACCCGATCCCGCAAAGGCCAAAGCCGGAGACGGAAGCTAAATCCCACTCCGTTGGCAACCCTGCTTTCCGAGCGACGCCGCTTGCCTTTTTGCTCTAGATAGGGGTAGAGGGTATCCCTATGGCACATCTTTCAGGCGATAATTCCGAACTCATTGCGCGCGTCCGCCGCATCAGCGGACAGGTTGGCGCGATCGAGCGAGCGCTCCAGTCGCAGGCGCCGTGCGCCGAAGTTCTGCATCTTGTTGCGGCAGTCCGCGGCGCGGTCGCCGGGCTCATCGAGGAAGTGATCTCCGATCATCTCGAGGAGCATGTCTCGCGCCCGGGGCTGACCGACGCCGAGCGCGCGGCCGGTGCCGAGGAGTTGCTCACCGTTATCCGCCGCTACAGCAAATAGGATCGCATAATGGCCACTACCCCCATTGCGGACGCGCGTGTCCACGATCATATGTTCTTGGGCGCGTCACATGACGAGAATGCCCGGCGCACGCTGCTCGTCGTCGTTTTGACCGCGCTGATGATGGTCGGCGAGATCATCGCCGGCTACATCACGGGATCGATGGCGCTGCTCGCCGACGGTTTCCACATGGCGACGCATGCTGGTGCCCTCGGCGTGGCGGCGATCGCTTATGGTTATGCGAAGCGCAATGCGCACAACGCGGCCTACAGCTTCGGAACCGGCAAGGTCGGCGACCTCGCCGGCTTCGCCTCGGCGATGGCGCTCGGGCTTGTTTCGCTCGGCATCGGTGTCGAAGCGGTGTCGCGACTGTTCAATCCGACCAACGTAGCCTTTCTCGAGGCGACCGTCGTCGCGGCGGTTGGCCTTGGCGTAAACATTGCGAGCGCGTTCCTGCTGTCGGGCGGGCATCATCATGGTCACGGGCACGGACATCACCATGGTCATGATCATGGCCATGGTGACGATCATCATCACAACCATGGCCCAATGGCGCAGAGCGGGGATAATAATCTGCGCTCGGCCTATGTGCATGTGCTTGCCGATGCGTTGACGTCGGTCCTCGCCATCGCAGCCCTGCTTGCGGGTCGCTATCTCGGATGGGTGTGGATGGACCCCGTCATGGGGATCGTCGGCGCGATCGTGATCGCGCGCTGGTCGTGGAGCCTTATGCGCGACACGGCCGCGGTCCTGCTCGACCGGAGCGACGATCATGTGGCGGAGGAAGTCCGCGAGCTGGTCGAGGCGCCCGGCGATGCCCGGATCGTCGATCTTCACGTATGGCGCCTTGGACCCGACGCGCATGCCGCGATCGTCAGCGTCGCCGGGCCTGCCGGTCTCACTGGCGCGGCGATCCGCGAGCGCCTCGCGCCGGTCCACGAGCTGCGTCACGTCACGATCGAGTGCAACTGAGCGATGCGCTCGCCCTGCATCGAATTATGTGCGTTCGACGGTCGGACGGGCTGGTGCCGCGGCTGCGGCCGCACCCAGCCCGAATGCCGGAGCTGGAAGAAAGCCTCGCCATTCCAGCAGCGCAAGCTGGCCTCGGAGCTTCCGCGCCGATTGGCGAAACTCACGCAGGAAAAATGACGGCCCCGCCCGAAGGCGGGGCCGCTGGGCTCAGCTCGGCGGGTTCCAGATGAGCACCTTCTTCATCGGGTCGTCGCCGGGCGCGTTCGCGATATTCGCGTAGATCGTGCCGAATTCGGGGGCCGAGAGGGTGACCGAGACATATTCGGTGCCGTTCGACTGCGACGTGCGGGTCCAGCCCGCGCCGACCTCGTAGCCGTTCTTGCGCGCGATCACGCGGAAGTCGGGCTCATTGTCCTTCACCTTGCGGCCGTTCGGGACGATCGCGATCGGCGCGGCAACCAGAAGGGTCGTCAGCGTGCCTTCGAAGCTGCCGTCGGCCTTGACGGTGAGATTTGCGATGGTGGCCATGTCGTGTCTCCTTGGGTTGCTCGGGACCATCCCCGATGGCGCCAACCGAAGGGCCCGCGAGCCGCCGTCACCGAGCGGTACGCGAGGGCGAACCCCCGCAGGGGGTTGACGGCATGAGGCGAGCCGAGGCCCGCAGTCAGGCAGCCAAGGAGGGAGTGGTCCTGCAACCGGAGCATTTGGCCACCATCAGTGAAAGTCATGGCTCCGGACGCGCAGCGCAGGTTCGCGGCTATCGGGCCCGCCCCCGTTCCGCGCTCCGTCTCCCCGTCCCGGCGCAATGGAAAGCGAGCTGCGCCCGACCTGCCGCAGCATTGCGTCATGATCGGTTATCCGGTCGCAGATGATATGGATGATCTCGCCTTCCTTCTGAACGCGGCCGCGGATCGCGATCATCGACGCCGCCATGACCTGGCGCCGATAAATGTCGAAGCGATCGGGCCATAGGATGCCGTTGGCGATACCGGTCTCATCCTCGATCGTGATGAACAGCACGCCCTTGGCTGAGCCGGGGCGTTGCCGGACGAGGATCACGCCCGCGACCTCGATATTCCGGCCATCGCGGATATTGGCGAGATCCGCGCAACGGACGATCCCCATCGCGTCCAGTTCGTCGCGCAGGAAACTCAGGGGATGCGCACGCAAACTCAGTTGAAGCGTGCGATAATCCTCCACCACCTCGCGTCCTTCGGTCATCGGCTGCAGCGAGGTCGGCGGTTCGAGCCCTTCGGGCGAGAAGCTCGCCGCGCGCGCGTCGGCTGCCGCGAACAGCGGCAGCGGCGCCTCGCCAAGGCCGCGAACCTTCCACAGCCCCTGCCTCCGGTCCTCGGCAAGGCAGCCGAATCCATCCGCTTCGGCGATCCGTTCGATCGCGGCGCGCGGCACGCCGGCGCGGCGCCAGACATCCTCGACACAATCATAGGGCACATCGCCCCGCGCCCCGACGATCGCGGCGCCATGGACATTGGCGAGCGATCGAACCTGGCGGAAGCCAAGGCGCACCGCGAGATAGCGCCCACCGGTTTCCTCGAGCGTGCAGTCCCAATGGCTGTCGTTGATCGAGACCGGGCGCACCTCGACGCCATGGTTTTGCGCGTCGCGCGCGATCTGCGCGGGCGCGTAGAAGCCCATCGGCTGCGCGTTGAGCAAGGCCGCGCAGAAGACGTCGGGATGATGATGCTTCATCCAGCACGACGCATAGGCGATTTTCGCGAAGCTCGCGGCGTGGCTCTCGGGAAAGCCATAGCTCCCGAAGCCCTCGATCTGCTTGAAGGTGCGCTCGGCGAAATCCTTGGGATAACCGCGCTCGACCATGCCGCCGACGAGCTTGTCGTAGAAATGCGATACGCCCCCGGTGAGCTTGAAGGTCGCCATCGCGCGGCGAAGCTGGTCGGCCTCGACCGGCGTAAAGCCCGCCCCGACGATCGCGACCTTCATCGCCTGCTCCTGGAAGAGCGGCACGCCGAGCGTCTTCTCGAGCACGGCGCGAAGCTCGGGCTTGGGATATTCGGGCTTCTCCTTGCCCTCGCGCCGGCGCAAATACGGATGGACCATGTCGCCCTGGATCGGGCCGGGCCGCACGATCGCGACCTCGATCACGAGATCGTAGAAGCATTTGGGCTTGATCCGCGGCAGCATCGACATTTGCGCACGGCTCTCGATCTGGAAGACGCCGAGCGTGTCGGCCTTCTGGATCATGCCATAGACCGCCGGGTCATCGTCCTGCAGGTCGGCCATGCCGACATCGACGCCCTTGTGATCGCGCAGCAGATTGAAGGCGCGGTTCATGCAGCCGAGCATCCCCAAGCCCAGCACGTCGACCTTCATGAACTTGAGGACGTCGATATCGTCCTTGTCCCATTCGATGATCTGCCGGTCCTCCATGCGCGCCGGCTCGATCGGCACGAGATCGTCGAGCCGCTCTTCGGTCAGCACGAAGCCGCCGGGATGCTGCGAGAGATGCCGCGGCGTGCCGATCAGCTGCCGCGCGAGATCGAGGGTGAGGCGGAGCCGATAATCTCCGGCGTTGAGGTTGAGCTCGGCGATCCGTTCCTCGGGGATGCCGTCGACCGACCAGCCCCAGACGAGGCCGGTGAGCATCTTGGTGAGGTCGCGCGGCAGCCCAAGCGCCTTCCCCACCTCGGCGACCGCGCCGCGGGTTCGGTATCGCGTGACCACGGCGGTCAGCGCGGAGCGGTGACGGCCGTAGGTCTCATAGATCCACTGGATGATTTCTTCGCGCCGCTCATGTTCGAAGTCGACGTCGATATCGGGCGGCTCCTTGCGCTCGCCCGACACGAAGCGCTCGAAGAGCAGCTCGTGCTTGATCGGGTCGATCGAGGTCACGCCGAGCAGGAAGCAGACGCAGCTGTTCGCGGCCGACCCGCGCCCTTGGCACAATATGCCGCGGCGCCGGCTCTCGGCGACGATCGAATTGACGGTCAGGAAGTAGGGCGCGTAGCCGAGCTGGCCGATCAGGCGAAGCTCATGATCGATCTGTTTCCGGTAGGCAGGCGGAACGCCGCCGGGAAACATCCGCGCAGCGCCTTCCTCGGTGAGCGCGGCAAGCGCCTCCTGCGCCGTCCGTCCCTCCATCACCTGCTCATAGGGATATTGGTATCGGATCTCGGCGAGGTCGAAGCGGCATAGCGCCGCGATGTCGGCGGTCGCCGCGATCGCGTCGGGAAAGAGCGCAAAGCGCCTTTCCATCTCGGCCGGGCTCTTCAATGCCCGGTCCATGAAGCGCTCGCGCTTGAAGCCGAGCGCATCGATCGTCGTTTTCTCGCGGATCGCGGTCAGCACGTCCTGCAGCGGCCGACGCTCGGGCGCATGGTAGAGGATGTCGCCGAGCGCTACGCTCCGTACCCCGAGTTCCCGCGCCAGCGCGTCGAGCGCGCGAAGCCGTGCGAAGTCGCCTGGACGGCGCCGCAGTGAGAGCGCCAGAAAGGCGCGTGGGCCGAAGGCGCCGCGCAGCTCGGCGAGATCGAGCCGGGTGCGTTCGTCCGCTGCATCGGGCAGGAGGATCGCGACGATGCCTTGCGAACTGGCGGCGATGTCGGGCCAGTCGAGCCAGCAATTGCCCTTGCCGCCGCGCCCCTTGCCCAAGGACAGCAAGCGGGTCAGCCGCGACCAGGCGGCCCGATCGGTCGGATAGAGAAGGATCGAACGCCCGTCGCGCAGATCGACGCGCGTTCCGGCGATCAGCCGAACGCCGGTCGCCTCCTGGCCCGAAAGGCCGCGCACCATGCCCGCGACGCTGCCCCGGTCGCACAGCCCTAGGGCCGAATGGTCGAGGAGTGCGGCCGCCCCGAACAATTCTTCCGGCGCAGAAGCCCCCCGCAGAAAGGAGAAATGACTGGTGGCGTATAGTTCGACGTAGGTAGTGATCGGGGTCGTCATCCGAAGACGCCGTGCATATACCAGCTGAGGTCACCCGTATTGTCGGTGATCGCGTCGCCGCGGCGGAACAACCAGAAGCGCTCGCCGCTCTCCGCCTCGACCCGGAAATAGTCACGCACGGCCCACATTTCGCCCGGGCGGCGCCACCATTCGCCGTGAATGCGCTCGGGTCCATCGCCCGCGACCACGGCATAGGTCCGTCCGCGCCACGCGAAGCGGCGCGGCGGATGATCGGGCAGCAACGCCACGACGCCCAGCAACGCCTCGGGCAGCGCGAGCATACGGATGGGACGCGCCCACGACGGCCAACCGTCAGGCTTGGCCAAGGGACCGGCGCGTCCGATCGCGCGCTCGGGAACATCGCTCTCGATCGAGCGCAACCGGAACAAGGCCGCCTCGCCCGCGCGTCCGCCGAGCGCGTCGACGAGCGGAGCGAGGTCGGGCGGGCACGGGGTGCCATCGAACGCCGCGCCGCCGATCGCCTCGGCGCCGAGCGTCTCGACCTGCGGCGCCGCGAGCGTCACCGCCTCGATCCCGAGACCTGGTTCGATGCGGTCGATGCGGAGCTTGAACAGGCGGAGCAGATGGCTCGCGTCCCGCGTCGCCCGCGCCGTCCCGACCGCGATGACCTGTTCGCCCATATCGAGCCGGTCGCAGCGCAGGACCAGGCTCCGTATACCGAGCCCGCGCTCGCGCAGCGCGGGCACGAGATCGGCGAGCAGGTCGGCAATGACCTGTTCGATCGCCTCCGCCGTGCCGATCGGCTCGAGCAGCGACCGCCGCGCCTCGGGCATTTCGAAGGGAATGACCGGCACGATCGGTTCGGGCACGAACCCGCGCGCCTGATCGAGCCGCTCGACCGCAGCACGGCCGAGGCGCCGGGCCAGCGGCCCGCGCGGCATCGGGTAGAGATCGGCGATCCGCTCGATCCCGAACCGGGCTGCGGCGGCGAGCGCTTCCGGCGTGAGCCGGAGCGCCGCCAGCGGCAAAGGTGCGAGCGTCTCTCCTTCCCTCCCTTCCGGCAAGACTGTAGCCGCCCGCCCGCCATAGCGCGCGAGCGCGTAAGCGGAGCCGGGTGTCCCGGCGATCGCGACACGCGCGGAGAAGCCGAGGCGCTTCAGAAAGCCGAGCAGCCGCGCTGCAAAGCGCTCCTCGCCGCCAAAGAGATGCGTCGTCCCGGATAGATCGAGCCAGATTCCGTCGCTTCCGGACACGGCTGCTGTCGGCGTCCAGTAGCGGGCAGCATGAAGTGCGAGCCGATCGAGCCAGGCGCGGTCGGCCTCGGGATCGGCGTCGAATATCTCGAGGTCGGATACCAGCGCTCGCGCATGCGCCGCGGCCATGCCGGGCGCCAGCCCGAGGTCGAGCGCCGCCGGGCAGGCCGCGGTCACGACGTCGCGCTGGCCGGAGCGCGCGACAATGATCGTCGGACGAGCACCCCAGAGCAGTGGCAATGGAGCGGCTGCGCCGGGAGGCGGCCCGTCATCGCCGCGGAGCGCCCGGAAGACCGGTGCCGCCGCTTCGCTCCGTCGACCCAGCTCACGCATCGTCGGCCGCTGGTGCGCAGGCAAGGCGTCGAACGCCGACCGATCGGAGCGCGCCCCATCCGACGCGGCCTGCGCCCAGCGCGCGCCGGGGCGCCAGCCGCCGCCGCGCGGGACCGAACAGGCGCCCGGATTGTCGTCGACAGGTTGGGGGAAGCGCGGCGCCGCGCGCGCCGGTTCAGGCGGCGTGTCTTGCCGCCCCGCCCGCCGCAATCGCTCGATTGCGAGCTGCGGCAGGAAGAGCGAGGCGACCCTGATCATCGCACGCCTCCAGTTCGAGGGAGAAAGGCGGCCCGCCGCGCTGGCGGACGAGCTCGACCGACCAGCGCCCGCGCCCGACGCCCGGTGATGCGAGGCGCCCCGACGGCAGCGTTCCAATGCGCCAGCGGGTCATCGCGAGCGACGGATCGCCGAGTGGACATTGGCCGTAGCGCCGATAGCGACGGTAGAGCAGCATGGGCGTGTTGCCCTCGGATGCCGCGAGCTGCAGCCGCCGTGTCGCCGTCTGGTCCGCCGCCTTTACCTCGGCGATGACGCAGGCAAGCGAGCCATCGCGCAGCGCATCCTCGCACATCGCGAGCAATTCCTTGTCGGTCCGGCCCTGCGCATAAAGGACCCGGTCGGGGCCCAGCCCGGCCTGCTCCAGTCCGGGGGCGTAGAGATCGAAGCGCGTCAGCGCCCAGAGCGCCGAGACGCCGGGGGCGGCCGCGAAGCGTGCGGCAATCCCGGCGGCAAACAGCGTCGCGGCGGCATCGTCGCTCCAGCTCGCTGACGCGCCCGCGACCTCATGAAGGCCAGCGCCGTCGAGACCGCCCCCGGCGAGCAGATGATCGAGCGGGCCGACGCCGAACGGCAGCACGGGACCGCGCGACGCGGCGACGCGCGCGACCGCTTCGCGAAGCGCGGCAAGCTCGTCGGCACGCGGCCGGAGCGAAGAAATGGGCAACATGCTCATGCTGGTATCGACTCGAATGTTCTCTTTATGTTCCACCCGCACGGAACGTCCGTCAAGGCGCCTGCGACGAGCGGCTGTGGATCATTCAGCGCCGCGTCACGTTCCGCCCTGTAAAGCCGAGGAAATATATGCCGATTCCCACCGACCTTGCGCCTGGCCTCTCCGGGCAGACGCTCGCGATCTACGCCGTCGGCGCGGCGCTGATCCTCGTCACTCTGTTCAAGATTCCTTATGTCGGCCGCGTGATCCGCGCGCTTTTCTCGTTCGCACTGCTCGCATTCGGTATCTTCCTTATCCTTCAGCAGGCGCCCTTCGACCCCAATCTGTCGCGCATCACCGCGAGCCTGGGGCTCGACCGTCAGGAGGTCGTCGGCGACGAGGTGCGCATTCCGATGGGACGCGACGGCCATTTCTGGGCGAAGGCCATGATCAACGGAACCGAGCGCCGCATGCTCGTCGACAGCGGCGCGACCGTGACCGCCTTGTCGCCGGCAACGGCGGCGGCGGCCGGCGTGAAGGCAGACGCAACGCTCGTGCCGCTGCTGATGCAGACGGCGAACGGCACCATTCGCGCCGATGCGGGGACGGTGGACAATCTCACGATCGGCGGGATCGAAGCGATGAAGCTGAAAGTCGTCATCTCGCCCGGTATGGGAACCACCGACGTGCTCGGCATGAACTTCCTGTCCGCACTTGAGGCCTGGCGCGTCGAAGGACGGACGCTCATCCTCACCCCCAAGAAGGACATAGCCGGTGCCTGACGGAACAGGCCTATCGTTCGCGCATTTGAACAACAGGCTCTGACCGAGGACATCATGCGCGAACATCACAGCCGCTATTCGACCGTCTCGATCGTCCTCCACTGGACGATCGCCATTCTCATCATCGCCAATGCGACCTTCGGCGGCTGGATGGAGGACGCCGCCGACAGCGAAAAGCTCGGCTATTATCAGCTCCACAAATCGGTCGGCATCACGATCCTCGCGCTCAGCCTCATCCGTCTCGGGTGGCGGTTCGGTCATCCGTGGCCGGCGTTTCCGGGCGGCATGCCTGCATGGGAGCGCCTGCTCGCGCGCACCACCCATGTCCTCTTCTATGGGCTGATGATCGGCGCGCCGCTCCTCGGCTGGGCTGCGGCGTCGGCCGGCGGCGCGCCCGAAGTGCCGCTCTACGGCGCCGTGCCCGCGCCCAACCTTCCCCTGCCGCTGAACGACAATCTCGCCGACGAGCTAGGCGACCTGCACAAGCTCATGGTGAAAGCCATCTATGTCGTGCTCGCGCTCCATGTGCTTGGCGCACTGAAGCATCACTTCTTCGACAAGGACGAAGTGCTGCACCGGATGCTGCCGCTGTTCCGAAATCCGCGGGGCTAGGAAAGCCGCTCCGGCATCATGTTGCCGGCGTCGGTCAGCATGGCCAATGTGCGCGCATCGCGCTCGCCGCCGAACCAGCGCATGAGCGCGGCCGCGAACAACGGACGCCCGCTCATCGCCTCGAACAAGGTCAGCGACGAGCGCAGCTTCGTGGCATCCACCTCGCCAAAGACGGCCACCGGATCGCTCGCGGACAGGTCCTGAAGCGCCTCGACGCATTCGACATAGCGCGCGCCGAGAAGCGGGTGCGCGAGATAGGCCTGCGCCTCATCGGCCCCGCCAAGACCGTAAAGCTTCGCCATCGCGCTCCGGCCCAGACCCGTAAGCTGCGGGAAAATGAACCACATCCAGTGCGAACTCTTATGGCCCCGGCGAATCTCGCCGAGCGCTCGCGCATAGATTTGATCCTGCGCCTCTACGAACCGGTCGAGCCCGTCTTCCTTCGTCATAGGGCGAGGGCGCCTTGCGCGGGCGGCTTTCCATAGACTTGCGATACCTCGAGGCTCCCCTCGGGGAGCCATTTCAATATCTCGTCGGCCGGGACGCGCGGATCGAGCCAGGCCGCCCATTGATCGCGCGCGAGCGGGATGATCTGGCGATGGTGGTAGGGCGCGACGTCGGGACCGGCATCCATGGTCAGGAGGCTGAAGGCTTCGCCGACATGGCTGTCGCGCCACACGCCCGCCATGCAGAACCAGCGATGATCCTTCATCGTGAACAGCCATTTGTCCAAACGCTTCTGCGCCGGGTCGGTGGGGTCGGTGAACTCGTAGAAGCCGTCGCAGAGGACGAGGCATCGCTGCATGCCGAGATCGCGGCGCTCCGATCGCACATTATAGACCGGCTTGCCGCCTTGCCCCGGCCAGCTCCAGCGCCGGTTGACGAGCGATCCGGCGGCCGCGCCGTCGCTGCTCTTCACGATCGGCGCCGTGTCGGTGATGCGGACATCCTCGCGCGCGGGCACGTTCGGCGCGCCTTCGGGCATGTCGATATTGATCTCGAGACCGTCAAAATCCTCGGCGATCGACGCGATGTCGACCTCGAGCCTGTAATCATTGCACATGTGCGGCCGTCCCCTGGCACTTGCGACTCAACTTCGTTCTCATTATGTTCCAGTCGTGACCCTGACGCCAACCCCTTTTGATCCGGAGGCCGTAGACCGCGGCGAGCGGCTGCTCGTCCGGCGCAAGACCGATGATCCGACCAAGACCGAACTGGTCACGGCGGTATGGGGTTCCGACCCGAGATTCAACGACGGTATCAACTATCGCTTCGTCCGCACGGAGGGCCGGGCCTTCCCGGCGCGCCGCTGCCTGATCCCGGCTTCCGATTTCCGGATGGGTACGGGCGATCACCGCTACCGCGTGACGCTCGACAGCGGCAATTTCTTCTACCTCGCCGCGATCTGGGATCCGCCGCTCGCGGACTGGCCGCTCTCCTATCGCATCCTCACCATAGCGGCGGGCGCTGACATCATCCCCTATCAGTCGCGCCACGGGGTCATCATCCACCGCCGCGACGTGATGCACTGGCTCGACGGGACCCTGCCGAACGAGGTGCTGTTCGAGGAACCGCCGCGGCACAGCTTCTGCGTCGAGCCGCTGCGCGCCCAGGCCGACCTGCCCCTGTGAGCCGAGCCGCCAGCGCCGGGGCGCCCGCGCCCCAGCCCGACCTCTTCGGCCCGGCCCTGCTTCCCGGCCTCACCTATGCCGACGAGATCATCGGCGCGGCCGAAGAAGCCGAAGCCATCCGGCAGATCGAGGCGGCAGGGCTCACGCCATTCCAGTTTCAGCAATGGGAGGGCAAAAGGCTGACGCGCTCGTTCGGCTGGACCTATGATTTCCAGACCGGGCGCTTCGCGCGCGGCGAGGCCATCCCCGCATGGATCGAGCCGTTCAGGACCCGCGCCGCCGAATTTGCCAGGCTTGACGCAGACGCGCTCGAGCAGGTCCTGCTGATAGACTATGGCGTCGGCGCCGGAATCGGCTGGCACAGGGATCGGCCGGTATTCGAGCATGTGATCGGACTCTCGCTCGGCGCCCCGGCCACAATGCGCTTCCGGCGCCGGCGAGCCGGCGGGTTCGATCGCGCCAGCGCCGATCTCGCGCCGCGGTCGATCTATCATATGCAAGGCGAGGTAAGGAACGACTGGGAGCACAGCATCGCGCCGATGCCCGGTCGGCGCTGGTCGATCACGTTCCGAAGTCTGAAGCCAGCCTTCCACCAAAGCTAATCGGCGATCGTCTCGTCTTCGATCGCGGCGTGGATCATCCGATCCCAGACCTCCGCATCGCCCACCGCGAGCATCGCGGCGCTCGGCTCGCGCAGAGTCTTGAGGACCGCGAGCGCGGCATCGCTATATTCGCCCCAAAGCGCATCGACCGCCTCGCCCGCCGAGGACATGTCTCCTTCGGCGTTGCGGCTCAGCGCATGGCCGGCGAGGACGCGCGCGACGCGCTCCAGCGGCGAAGTCATCGCCCGATCGAATTCCGTCGCCAAGTGAGTCTCCTTCTACCGGCAACGCCGGCCGAACCCGCAAGTTGCGGTTCAACCCGAACTTCGCTGAGCTTCCGGTGCCAAGGACGGGACCTGCGCCGCCGCGACCTCGATCGCCACGATATTGTCGGGGCGGACCGGGAGGAGCTGCCAGATATTGGCGTCGCCCTTGGTCATCCGGGCCAGCAGCTTCGCGCCTTCCCAGAGTTCGACATGAACTCCATCTTCCTCGTTGCGGGCGATCTGAAACGCATGATCGGGGCTCTCGGCGGTGAAATCCACGCGCCGGGCCTCGGACGCGCCAGCGCCCGATATAATCAGGTGATAAGGACGCACGATGTGCTCCTATGTGACGGGAGCATGCGCTACCAGGCTCACGACATTCAATCGATCGGCCGACCGTAACAACGGGACTGCGGGTAATGCCGGAACCAAGAGAAGCCGATCTAGGGTGGAACCGCAGCCAATGATGGCAGCGTAGCACGTCGCGAACCAAAAAAGTAAGAAATCTCAATAAATTGCCGAAATTCTCCTTACTGCGCTGTAATCGCCCGGTTATAAATTTCGAGCAAACAAGCGCGGCGCCGGTCGGTTATAACCTATGATAAGACAGATCATCGGAACGGAGAATCCGGCCGGGCAACCAGCTCGAAGATATCGTCCGCTGAAAAGGCTTGGCCGTTCTCAAGGACAAGCGTGAAATGCTCGCGCTCCGCAGGCGCCGCCTCGACGAACCGGCCAAGGATGTCGCGAAGCGGGCGCGGCTCGGCGATCTCGTCCGGAAGAGGCGGAACCTCGGCGCCCCCGCTTTCGTCATGTCCAAGCGTCAGCGTACCGCGCTGGTTCCAGATATCGGGATCGTCGCTCATCATCCTGTCCTATCGTGGTTGTCCTTCACCCGCCCGGCCGGCGCGGGTATCGTCTTCCTCGCCAACCCGCGTGCCGCTTTCCGGATTATAGTCCTCCGGGATGCTGCCGCCGCTTTCGGGATCGCGCTTCGGTTCGCGGTCGAGCGTGTCGCTCGGCCGACGCGCCGCGCCCTCGGGCTGGTTCTCGGTGGAGATATTGGGGTTCTTCGTTTTCTCGGTAGGGACATCACGGACCGTTCGATCGCCACTTTCCTGATCGCCTTTCGGACGAATCTGCTCGCCGGGTCCGGTCTGGGTGCCGTCGTCGCGGGTGTGGATATCGCTCATTATCGTCTCCTATCTCCGTATCGGCCGCAGGACGCAGCGCCGGGGCAAGGCGGCGGACGCATCACGCCCACCGCCGCGCACCTCATGTTCAGAAGGGATAGTTGATCCCGTAATAGCCATAGACCTGTCGGCCATAGTCGCGGTCGAACGCCGGCTCTTCGCTCGTCGCGTAGCGCGGGGCCTTTTCGAGAACCGCCTTGTCGAGGCCGACCGCATAGCCGCCCTGGGCCACGTCATAGGTCAGGACATCCCAAGGGAGCGGATAATAGTCGCTGCCGAGGCAGAGAAAGCCGCCGAACTGGAGCACGGCATATTCGACCTTTCCGGACTGCTTATCGACCATGAAGTTGTATATCGACCCGAGCTTCTCGCCCTCGCGGCTATAGACGGCGGTGCCCTCGACCTTGTTCGAGGCGATGAGATGCTGGGTTTCGTCGGTGGCAATATCGGTTTGCACGGGAGTGTTCCTTTCACGTCCCCTCACCAAGGTTACGCACCGCGCGCCCGATCTATCCCTCGGCCTCCCATTTTGCGACGAACCGCATATCCGCGCGGCAGCCGGAACGAAAAGGCGCGGGCTGGAGTCTTCTCCTCATGCCCGATCCGACCGTCACTGCGCTGCGCGAGGCCGCCGTCCACCGCGGCTTTCGACTGGTCGCCTCGCGCAAGCGCACGCCGGGAACGGGCGACTATGGGAGATTCGGTCTCACCGACCCCAAGGGCAAGCCCGTGATCGGCATCGGAACCGACGGACTGACCGCAAGCGCCGAGGACGTGGAAGCCTTTCTCCGGCGCGGCGAACTCGACACATGGAAGCAATCGGCAACCGCTCCCGCCGCACCGATCAAGGCGAAACCGCGCGCCGCGACACCCGCTCCGGAAGCGGCGGCGGCGCTGCCCCGCCGCAGCGCTCGCCCGGCGCCGACACCGCCGGAAAGCAAGCCGAAGCCAACATGGTCACGAACGGAGCGGGTAGCAAAGCGCGCGCCCGAGCCGCCGCCGCTCGGAATCCGGCCGGCAGTCGAGAAGGACGCCCCGTCCATTGCCGCACTGCTGGGCCTTCGCGGAAAGGCGCGCGGCGAAGCTGCCGCCCGGATCGCCGCCTGCCGCAAGGCGGGCGGCGGCGTGCTTGTCGGGGAGCAAAAGGCAGTCCTCGGTTGCCTGGCCTACGTCCCGGTGCCCGCATTGCATCGCCCGCTGTCCGGCCGGATCACGACCCTCTTCGTCGCCGAGCGCCACCGGCGCGAGGGCATAGGCCGCAGCCTCGTCGAGGAAGCCGCCATGCTGCTCGCCAAAGCAGGCTGCGAGACCATCGAGGTGATGAGCGACATCGAGATCCGCAGCGCGCACGGCTTCTTCCGGCGCCTCGAGTTCGAAGAGACGAGCTACCGTTTCGCCCGCGCCCTCCCGAAAGGACGCAAGGCTTGATCACCGGCGCAGAGAGAAGAAAGGCAATACGATGCCCAAATTCATCACTATCGGTTACGGCGACGAGGCGGGCTATAATCGCACGCCATCCGACGTGCGCGATGCGGCGCACGCCCATGACGAAGCGCTCAAGGCGCGCGGCGCTATCATGGGCATAGCAGGGCGCCCCGTACAGATCCGCAACCATGATGCCCGCGGCACGGATACGAAGGAGGGGCCGTTTCTGTCTTCCAACCTCCCCCTCGCGGGCTTTGCATTGATCGACGCCGCTGATCTCGACGAAGCGATCGAGCTAGTCTCGAAATCGCCGTGCGCCGTTGCCCATGGCGTGATCGAAGTGTGGCCGCTCGAGCAAGGCTGAGAACGTTCGGAGCCACCGACGGCATCGCAACCGGCGCCGTCACTCAATGCGCAACCCCGAGACTATGCGGGCGCACCGACCTCGGCTACCGCGTCGATGATCGCGTCGCAAAAGGCCGGAAGATCGTCGGGACAGCGGCTCGTGACAATGTTGCCGTCGACCACGACCGCTTCGTCCACCACCTTTGCGCCGGCGTTCGCGACATCGGTGCGGATCGACTTGTAACTTGTCATGTTTCGACCGCTGGCCAGCCCGGCCTCAACGAGCAGCCATGGCGCATGGCAGATGGCCGCGACGGGTTTGCCCGCAGCCGCAAAACCCTTGATGAGCGCGATTGCGTCCGGATCGACGCGCAGCAGGTCCGGATTGATCTGACCGCCGGGCAGAACGAGCGCGTCATAATTGTCGACGAGCGCCTCCGATATCTTCAGATCGACCGCGACATCAACGCCCCAGTCGTCCTCGTCCCATCCGGTGATGTCCTCGGTGCCGATCGAGGCGACATCGACCTCGGCCCCCGCGGCCGTGAGGCGCTTCAGCGGCACTTCGAGCTCGGATTGCTCGAAGCCATCGGTTGCCATGATGAGAATGCGGCGGTCGGATAAGGGGGTGTCGGCCATGCTGGATGCTCCTTTGCTATCCCAACAATGCCCGAACGGCCCCGATGTTGCCCCGTCCCCCGTTCCGAGAGACCGCCGCGCCGCAAAGCGGCGCGCTGCCCGGAGGGCCAATCAATCGCGCTCTTGGCGAGCCCGCAGCGGGGCGGCGTGCGATGCGCGTGCAGCGGGTCGGCCATCGCCCCGCGATGGCCTGCACGGCGCGAAGCGCCGTGTACCCGCAGCAGGCGCTAGCCGCCGCCGCGCAAGGAAGGCGAGCCGAGTGCGCTCGCGCGGCGAGAACAAATGCGCGACCCCTGACCGAGCCTGCGAGGCCAGAGCGCGCTCATCAGATGCCGCGCTCGACATGCGGCCGCGCGGCCGTCCCGCCGGATTACCGGCGGGACGTACCGGCTCAGCCGTTCAGGCGATCCTTGACCGCCTTGGCGGCGCCGAAGCCGAGCTTCTTCTTCGCCGCGATCTGCATGGGCTCGCCGGTCGCCGGATTGCGGCCTTCGCGCGCAGCCGACGTCGATACCTTGAACTTGCCAAATCCGCTGACAGATACCTCTTCGCCCTTCGCTGCCGCATCCGTGATCGCGGCGAAGACGGCATCGACGGCCTTCTTTGCATCGGCCTTGCTTACTCCGAGCGCGGCAGCGACGCTGTCGGACAGTTCGGCGTGGTTCATGAATTTTCTCCTCAAGCGGCCGGAAGGATGCCGGCCGGGCGGGCGCTATAGCGCCGCGGGTGCGCTCGCACCATCTGCACCGCAGCATGAGCTGCGAACGGGCGAGTTGAACTCGGCGGCGGCGTGCGGCACTAGCAGCCCATGCTTCCCCACCGCCCGCCCCGTCGAGGCCGCTCAAGCTTGCAAGCTGGAACCTCGAATTTCTGGCTCAACATAATGGCATGGGCTGCAATCCACGGGACGATAGCGACTATGCGGCAATGCGCCGCATCGCCGACGGCCTCGACGTCGATGTGATTGCTTTTCAGGAGGCCGAGAATGAGGCGGCGGCGGCGCGGATCTTCGATCCCGCCAAATATATCGTGGTCATGGAGACGCGGAAGGGTTCGCCGGGCGGGACCTGCGGCGGCAAATTCCCCGCGCAGACGGTGATCCGCCAGGCGGTCGGTTTCGCGATCCGCAAGGACATGGCATTCGATCGCCATGCCGATGTGACGTCGCTCATGCGCGGCAACGAGCAGCTTCGCTCGGGCGTCGACATCACGCTCCGCCCCGAGGGCCGCACACCGATCCGCCTTCTCGGCGTCCACTTGAAGTCAGGCTGCTTTTCCGGGAGCGAAGCGAAGGCCTGCCCCATATTCCAGGATCAGATTCCGGCGCTCGAAGCCTGGATCGATGCGGCTGCCGCCGGGCCCGAGCGTTTCGCGGTGCTGGGCGACTGGAACCGGCGGCTCGCGCTTCCCGGCGACGCGATCTGGACCGAGATCGACGATGGCGATCCGGCCAACGCCGATCTGACGCCCGCCGACGCAGGCCTGCAGCCGGCCTGCGATCCGCGCTACGACAGTTTCATCGACCATATCGTTCTGGACCGCCGGGCAGCAGCTGACCGGACCGCGTTCACCGAAACGCTCTATGCGCCCGGTGAGAAGCATTATTCGGACCACTGCCCGATCGCGGTCACGCTGCGACGCTAGAAATATTCCGGCCCCCCCCGATACCGAAGGAACCATCACGCCCCCGGCACGTTTCACTTACCTGTCCAGACGAAAGAATGGCAGAATTTGATCGCATCTTCGGATGCAATCTAGGGAAGCCCCGCTGCAGAGATGTAGCGGGGCTTACCGTTTCTGCTCCATAGATCAGCGCGACGCGGCAGGCAGGCCGCCGCGCAGTCCACCGATCATTCCGCTTCAGGTACGTCTTCCACACTTTCCCTGCCGTCGTCGTCGGGAAGGGGAACCTGCTCCGGAATTTGCTCGGGGCCGGTCGGCAGAGAATCGGGGTGCGGGTCGGGCGGTGCGCTTGCCATGACAAATTCCTCTCTGGGACGAGTAGACCAACGACGCCTTGACACGTTCGTTCCGCTCGCAGCCCCGGTTTCCCCAGAAAGCGCCGCGAGTGCTTGGCAATGCCCCTCAGCGCCATCGAACAACTCGACGAACTAGCGAGCCGATCTGGACCAATTAGCGTTGCATCTAGAGTGGTGCGGCAAGGCCACAATCTTTATGAACCGCGCTGGCGGCATGTCCGTGCTGAACTATAAAGAGATAAAGCCCCAAGGGCATCGGGAGGGCATTATGGATATCAATCAGGCACTCGCGCTGGACAATGGCGCACGGTTCTTCCGCGGCGATCTTCATATTCACAGTATCGCAGGGTCACATGATGTCAGCGACGCGACCGCCACTCCGGAAGCAATTGTTGCGACCGCGCGGACGGAAGGCTTGGACATTATCGCAATCGCCGATCACAACGAGATCGCGGGTGTAGGGCCGGCCATCGAGGCTGCGGAAGGAACCGGCCTGCTCGTCGTTCCCGCCGTCGAACTATCGACGGCCCATGGTCATATCCTTTGTTATTTTGGCACATTGGACGCGCTCACGCGCTTTCACGCGAAGCTCTCGCTAGCGGATCGAAACACCGCAAACTCGCGATGCTCCAATGGCGTCGTAGATATTCTTGACCTTGTGAAACAAGGAGGAGGCTTTGCCATCCTCGCACATGTTGACGGCGGGAAAGGCCTCGAGACCGAGATTCCGGGAAATCCGCCCCACAAGAAGGACATAATTTGCCATGCGGCGCTGCTCGGAATCGAACTGAAGCGAGCCGATAGCGACATCTCCTATTCCGACCTTGATCCGGATGGTGATCGAAAGACCTTGGGCCGCCAACGGATAGAAGCCCTCGGCCTCGGAAAGTCGCAATTTCTGGCGCGATTACTCAATTCGGACTCGCACACGCTCAATGCCTTAGGCCGGAATGCCGCTGGCGACCGCAAGGTCACCCGATACAAGATGCAGGAGGTCACCTTCGACGCATTGCGGCTTGCGCTGCAAGACAGTGATGCTCGTGTGCGAATTGAAGAAGATGTGCCGGCACGGATACCCATGGTGCGGGCCTTGGCGATGCACGGCGGCTTCCTCAGTGATCAAGGCGTACATTTCAGTCCGAACCTGAACTGCATCATCGGAGGGCGCGGCACAGGGAAATCGACGACTTTCGAAGCCATTCGTTGTCTGACGGGTCACTCCGGCGCCGGCGATGTGGTAGACTCCGAGGTGTGGCCGGACCTCATCGATCTCGTCGTGAATGATCAGTCGGGCCAGACGATAAAGATGCAGCGCAGGCGCGATTCTAGCGTCGAGGACCCTGATGACCCGGAGGCATTGCTGCCCCATTTCGCTGTCGAGTGCTATGCGCAGAGCGAGGCCGCGACGATCAGCCAGAATGCCACTGCCGATCCGGCCGGATTGCTGAGCTTTCTCGATCGGTTCATCGGGGTTTCGGCAGATCTCAAGGAGGAGAGGGAAGTTCGGCAGGCGCTTCTCGATTCCGAAACCGAGCTCAAAAAGGCTGCCGAATATGTCGCCCTCATTCCTGGGGTGGACCGCGATCTCAAATATAAGAAGTCCCAATTAGCGGCACTCGAAGCGCAAAAGGGCAAGGAGGTAATCGCCCTCATCCGCAAACTCGAGAAGGAGAAGGAGGTACGCTCGTCGCTTCGCCGCGACCTCGACGAGCTTCTCGGTCTGACCTCGAACGAGGCACTGCGGGAGTGTATCGAGAGTATCGAGACGTCTGTCGACCCTGCCGACCTCACCATTGGCGGGGACGAGTATCAGGCGATCGCGACCCAGGCGTCGGCGTTCAAGTCGAAGGTCGTGGCCGCAGAAACAGATCTTCAGGACGCAGCCAAGGCACTGGGCACGGTGATGGAGCGTGAATTGGCCGCGTGGCGGGTCAAGGAAGCGACAGCCAAGGCCCAAATCGATCAAAAGCGAGAAGCGCTCGAGCAGAGTGGCGTCCGCCTCGATATTGTCTTCATCAATAGCCTGTCCACCGATG
>LULJ01000019.1_pt1 | contig 71156 bp, 76 predicted proteins | sample 728171 | NCBI WGS metagenome assembly LULJ01 (sample SAMN03860292, study PRJNA289734) | marine metagenome | biome: seawater column; feature: ocean; material: water; isolation source: Red Sea water column Station 169 - depth 25m | place: Saudi Arabia: Red Sea | collected 2011-10-15 | depth 25 m
GAACTATCATTCTGTTTGAATCGCCAAAGAGGATAGAAAGATTGGTGCAAATGATTGTAAAAATTTTAGGCCCCAAAAGGAAAGTATCCTTAGTAAAAGAGCTCACAAAGAAATTTGAGAGGGTAATAACAGATGAAGCTATAAAAATTCATGAATTAATAAAAAAAGATGAAACTTTAAAAAAAGGTGAGATGGTTATCGTGATTGAAGGCTCAAAAGAGAAGCAACTTATTTTAGTCGAACATGAGAAAGTTCTCTTTGAAGAGATTCAAAAATTAAATGGAACCAAGGCAGCATCCAAAATTGTGTCAAAGGTTTCTTCAAAAACTTCAAAAGAGATTTACTCAATTTTCAGCGAATCAAAGAATGACAAATAAGTCCAAATACTTATAATGATCTCCGAGCTGACCGGGTAATCGCTGTCAAATAGATAGAGGAAAGTCCGGGCTCCATAGAGAATGATGCCAGATAACGTCTGGGTGCTGTGAAGTAACGGATAGTGCAACAGAAAATAAACCGCCTTGTGTTAAAAGGTAAGGGTGAAAAGGTGCGGTAAGAGCGCACCAGACTTTTGGTAACAAAAGTCGTTGGCAAACCCCATCAGGAGCAAGACCAAATAGAGACCTGTTAATGTTTCTCGCATTAGGTCAGGGTAGGTTGCTAGAGGTTTATGGCAACATAAATCCCAGAGGAATGATTACCAATTACAGAACCCGGCTTATAGGTCAGCTCACATAATAAATATCCTTAAAACCCTTATATTTTGGGACTAAACCTCTTGACAGTGATTATACAAATGTCTAAAGTGTGCTGAAGTGCACATTTGTGTATCTATGTGTGTAAAAGGGGTCTTGTTTGATGGCTATAGGACTTTATGGATACAGTAGTTTGGCATTGGATTCTAAAGGACGAATTGCGATGCCAGCAAAGTATAAAGAAGCTTTAAAAGAAGTTTCAGAGGGTTCTTTGGTCATAACTAGGGACCCACAATATCCTTCCTTAAGAATTTATCCAGGCAGTTTATGGAAAACCATATCGAAAGCTTTTGAAAACTTATCAGGACTGGATTCAAAAATTAGATCTATTCAGTGGAATTTTCTTGGATATGCAAATTTAATTGATTTTGAAGTCAATGATCGGATGCAAATACTTATTCCTCAGAGCTTAAGAGATTACGCTCAATTAAAAGTTAAAGAAAAAGTATCTTTGATTGGTATGGGTCAGAAATTTGAGGTATGGAATGAAAAAAATTGGCTTGCAAAAGAGAAAGGTCAACAAATTCAAGGTGAAAAATTAGATATCGACTTACCTTCTAACGTTCAGGAGATCCCTTTTTAGCATCATGTTCACTCATCAGCCAGTAATGATCAACGAAACTATTAAAAATTTAGTTCATGATCCTGCCGGCACTTATTTAGATTGTACTTTTGGCTTAGGGGGACATTCAAAAAAGATTTTAGAAAACCTTAACGATGATGGCCGATTAATCGCAATAGACAGAGACAAAGAAACTGTCTCGTATTCACAAAAAATAAAAGACAAAAGATTTCATTTTAAAAATCTAAATTTTTCAAAAATTGAAAGTTTAGATACAAGATTAGATGGTGTCTTTTTTGATCTAGGGAATTCTTCCATGCAACTAGATGATCCAGAAAGAGGATTTAGCTTTCAAAAGGACGGCCCTCTTGATATGAGGATGAATAAAGAAGAGGAAATCACAGCAGAGCAATGGATAAATACTGCAACAGAGAAAGAAATAAGTGACGTCTTCTTTCATTTAGGCGAGGAGCGAAAATCTAGGTTTTATGCCAGGAAAATTGTTGAATCAAGAAAAAAGACCAAGTTTAAAAGCACGGCACAGCTTTCTTTATTTATTCAGAAATATAGCAGTTCACAAAAGCGTCATCCAGCAACTAATGTATTCAGAGCAATAAGAATGCATATAAATAATGAAATTGAAGAGATGATCAATGGATTTAAATCAGCAGCTTGCCTGCTTAAGCAAAATGGAAAATTAATCATCATAAGCTTTCATTCCATAGAAGACAGAATAGCTAAAAACTTTCTTAGATCAGAAGAAGCAAAAAATCTTAATCTAAAAAAGCAAGGAAAGCCTATAAAGCCAACAATTAATGAAATAAAGTCTAATCCGAGATCAAGGAGCGCAATAATGAGAATTGCGATAAAAAATGTTTAATCAAATGATATTGATATTTATTTTAGGATCTCTGATTACTGCTTTTTTTAGTTCCTACTTAGTGTTGAATAAGAATGCTAGTTACAAGCAATTAGTCTCAGAAAAATATCTTTTAAACGACTATAAGTCAAAACTAGATGAGGAATCAGTTTATCTCAAGAATAAGATATTAAATCTAACTTCTCACAATTCAGTAAAAGAAAAAACGGTTCTTTGTTGAATCATCTAAGGAAGTCAATTCTTGGCCAATGAAAAGATTGCACGTGAAAGAATTTCAACCGCTAGTTTTTTGGGGAAAAGACCAGATACTGACCCAATCTGGTCGCCTCCTCAAATTTAAAACAGAAGAAAATTTGAAGTTAGTCAATATTGAAGCAAACAGAAATAATATTGACTTTGTCTTAAGGTATTTTTTTGAACTCAATCAAATTTTGAAAGGGTCTAACTTGGTTCTTAATAAAATTCTAATTGAAGAGTTTGATTTAATGACCTTAGAGGATAATTCCGGCTTAAGGTTTCGCATGAATAAATCAAAAATAGAAAATCAATTAGAAAACCTTAAAGCATTTCTGAAGAGCGAATACTTTAACAACATAAAAGACACCTTTTCATATTTAGATTTAAGGTATCAAAACAAAGGAGCAATTGGGTTTAGGGATTAATATGGCCAGCAATGGATCAAATAACATCAGAGTAGGTATTGACATAGGCACCTCGAAAGTCGTGTGTCTAATCGCTGAATATGTTGACCACGAATTACGAGTTATCGGCTTAGGAAGCCAAACTTCTCAAGGTTTAAAAAACGGTGTGATTGTTGATATTGAATCAACTGTATCCGCAATAGAATCCGCGGTAAATGATGCAGAATTGATGTCTGGTAAACAAGTTACATCAGCTTTTGTAGGTATAAGTGGAGGTCATATTAATGGTTTAAATTCTGAAGGTGTTGTAGGAATTAAAGATAAAAAAGTCAAAGTTAGTGATGTTGATAGAGTCATCACTGCCGCACAAGCATACGCTATTCCAGATGACTCTCAATTGCTTCATGTTCTGCCAAGAGACTATATTATTGATCAACAAAATGGCATTAAAGAACCTCTTGGAATGGCTGGCGTCAGACTGGAGACCAAAGTTCATCTAGTCACCTGTAACAGGAACTCTGCTCAAAACATATCCTCCTGTATGAAAGCTTGTGGTATTACTGTTGAAGGATTTGTTTTGGAGCAACTAGCGTCAAGTTACTCAGTCCTATCAGAAGATGAAAAAGAATTGGGAACGTGTTTAATTGACATGGGCGGTGGAACTTCAGACGTTGCAGTTTTTCAAAATGGAGCAATAAGTCATACTGCTAATATTCCAACTTCAGGCGATCATATTACTAAAGACATTGCTAGAGCACTTCAAACTCCAAGTATGCAAGCAGAAGAACTTAAGAAGAAGTATGGCTGTGCTTCAAGCTCGATAATTCATGAAAATGAAACAATTGAGGTTCCAGGTATGGCAGGAAGAAAAAATAAAATTTTCTCAAGAATGGCCCTAGCCAGTGTAATAGAGCAAAGGTATTTGGATATTTTTGGCTTAATAAAACAAAAACTTAACTTATCTTCTTTAGAAAATAATATTCCTGCCGGGATTGTAATCACAGGCGGAACATCCAGAATGGAAGGAGTAGCTCAATTAGCAGAGGAAGTTTTTAATGCTCCTGTTCGTATTGGTTCGCCATCAGGATTGATAGGATTGAGCGATATTTTAAGGAATCCAATATATGCAACTGCTGTAGGGTTGGTCTTATATAGCCAAAAATCACAAGAGGAAGACCATATGAACTATCTGTTCATGAAAGATAAGAACATTTTTAACAAAGCTTTTAGATGGATCCAAAACAATTTCTAATTTAATAAGGAGGGACTATGAACTGGACCGTTGTAGAAAATGAAACTAAATCATCTGCTCTTATAAGAGTAGTTGGAGTAGGTGGAGCTGGAGGAAACGCAGTAAATCATATGGTTGAAAGCGGTATCGAAGGCGTGCAAATGATTTGTGCTAATACAGATGAGCAAGCGCTTGATACCAATTTAGCAGAATTAAAAATTACTCTTGGAACCGGTATTTCTAATGGTCTTGGAGCAGGAGGGAAGCCTGAGGTTGGAAGAGATGCTGCACTTGATGATCTTGAAAGAATTAAAACCTTGCTTGAGGGTTCAGATATGGTTTTTGTTGCAGCAGGAATGGGTGGCGGAACTGGAACTGGTGCAGCCCCAATTGTTGCTAGAGCTGCCAAAGAAATAGGTGCTTTGACAGTTGCAGTAGTCACCAAGCCATTGGAGCTTGAAATGCGAGATCAGATTGCAGATGTTGGCTTAAAAGAACTTACAGATGAAGTTGATTCACTAATCGCAATCCCTAACCAAAAATTATTGGAAGTTCTTGGGAGAGAACATAGTCTTCTTGATGCCTTCAAGCAAGCAAACGATGTTCTATTAGGAGCTGTTAGAGGTATATCAGATATCATCACACAAACCGGACTTGTTAATGTTGATTTTCAAGATGTTAAAACAGTAATGTCAGAAAAAGGAACAGCTATGATGGGGACGGGAATTGCAAATGGGCCAAGTAGGGCAAAAGAGGCAGCTTCTGCAGCTGTTGGAAGTCCATTATTAGAAGATATCAATCTAGAAAATGCAAAAGGAGTTCTTGTTAACATCACTGCTGGGCCAGATATGAAAACGGGTGAAGTTGAGGAAGTTCTTGCCTTGGTAAGAGAATTTGCTGCACAAGATGCAACAATCATACATGGTGTGGCATTTGATGATTCTATGGGAGCAGATATAAAGGTAACAATTGTCGCAACTGGCCTTGGTGGTAGTGCATCAAAAAAGATGCCTAAAAATACCTTTGAATTTGAATCGGTTGAACCCATCCTACCGAAGCCAGATATTTCTCATTCTTCTAGGGAAGTTAAAAAAGTTTCGTCTAGTGATTTAATGGATTCAGAATATCTAGATATTCCATCGTTCGTTAAAAAACAAATAGATTAGTTTTCTTTGAGCCATCAAACGGAAAAAACCAGAGAACTTGTTCTCTGGTTTTTTCTTCCCGTACTTTTTTTACTCCTCTTTGTAAGATTAATATATTTCCAAATAACTGAGGCAGACTTTTCATTTGATAAAATTGATAATCGAATTTCACAAAGTAAAGTCATAAAGTCATCACGAGGAAAGATAGTCGATAGAAATGATCGAATATTGGCTGAAGATATTATTTTTTACGATATTGGAATAGACCTTAATTATTTTTCGTATAAACCAGATGAGATAAAATTTATTTCCGATTTATTGAATATCGAGGAGCAAAATTTAAGAGAAAGATCATCTAATCAGAGGCTTAAATTCATTCAAATTTCTAAAAAAGTAAATAGGGAAAAAGTAGAGGCGCTTAAAAAAGAAAAAATTCAAGGGCTAGTTTTTGATGAAAAATATTACAGAAATTATCCCGAAGGAGAAGCTTTTTCTCAACTAATTGGGATCACTGATATAAATAATGATGGTCTTCAAGGTATGGAGCTCAGCTTTCAGAAAAGTCTTGATAGCTCAGATGGAAGAATAGATTTGAAGAGAGATGGTAATGGAAAGGTTATTGAAGAAGTCATTGTCCCTGAGAAGGATGGCGACTTAATTAAGTTATCTATTGATTCAGATTATCAATTTATTGTTTTTGATGAGTTGAAAAGGGCTGTTATTGAAAACAATGCTAGTAATGCTTCCGCAATAATGATTGATCTAGATACTGAAGAGATTTTAGCAATAACTAATTATCCTAGCTTTAATCCCAACGATAGAAAATCTTTATCAGATATTTCTTTAGTGACAAACAAGGCATCGATTTCTCTTTTGGAACCCGGTTCTGTTTTAAAACCTCTTAGTATTTCTTTAGCTCTAGACGATGAATTAATTAATGAAGATACCTTGATTGATACTAATCCTGGATGGGTTGAATTTGAGGATTACAGAACAGAGGATTTTAGAAACTATGGAATTCTTTCAGTAAGTGAAGTTATAGCTAAATCAAGTAATGTAGGTACTGTAAAAATTTGCTCTCAAATGAACAAATCAAGAGTAATATCAGGAATGCGTTCTTTTGGAATCGGAGAGTACTTTAGTGAGATGTTTTTAAATCATAGAGAGGGATTTTTGCCTGGGGAACAGAATATTTCCTTAAGAGGTTTAGTTAGTTTATGTTATGGGTATGGTCTCCAGACAACTTTGCTTCATATTGCAAAAGCATATACTGGAATTTTAAACGACGGTATCGAAGCAAATCTAAAGATTATTTCATCAGAAAGTAATGAAATAAGAAGAAGAATTCTTAAAAAGGAAACCACTGATAAGATAAAAAATATTTTAATCCATACTGTGAATAATGGGACTGGAAAACTAGCCAAAGTAAAAGATGGAGTTGTTGGAGGAAAAACAGGGACAAGCTTCATTTCTAAACAGCAAGGATATGATGAAGATTCTATAAATGCTCTATTTGTAGGATTCATAGAAAAAAATAGTGAGAGATATTTACTGGCAATAATGGTCCAAGAACCAAAAAATGATGTTTCAGGCGGCTCCGATGTTGCAGCTCCAATCTTTTCTAATGTTTTTAAATCAATTTTTGCTTCCTCATGAAAAATCTAAAGAATTTATTAGACGGCAGTAAATTAAAAAGTGATATTCAATTTAAAAAATTATGCATCAATTCAAATGACATAGATCCAGGAGATATTTTTGTTGCATTAAAAAATTCTTCCAAAAGAGATGGAAATAAATATATAGATCATGCCTTTGATAACGGAGCATTAGCCGTTCTTTCTGGCATACATCATGCGAATGATAGTAGAAACATAATTCATGTATCTGGGTTAGAAGAAAAACTAGCAGATCTGGCAAATAAGGCCTATGCGTTTAATCAAGTTAAAAAGATATTTGGTATAACTGGTACAAATGGTAAGACCAGCACGATTCATTTTCTCAAACAATTACATGAACAGCTAAATATGAAGGTATCTTTTTTTAATTCTATTGAAAATGGAGGTTCAGGCCTCGAGTTACGATCTTCAAATATGACAACTCCTGATATCTTTAAACTTTATAGGTTTTTAGAAATATCAAGTGAACACAATATTGAGAATTCTTTGCTAGAGGTTTCATCTCATGCAATACATCAAAAAAGGATCGGAGATATCGAAAACTTAAACAAAAATACAAATATTCTTATTCATATTCATTACATAACAAAGATGCTGATGTATTCATTCATAAAAGCTCATCAAATAAATTTTTATTGGATTCAGAAGATATCTTGCCGAAAAAAATTAATGTTAACTTCCAAGGAGATCATTATTTCTCAAATCTGGTTTGTGCTCTTCTTTTATTTAAGGTTGCAAACCAAGACGTTGATTTATCAAGCATAGATATTTTTGACCTTAGCCTGCCCGAAGGAAGAAATCAAAAAATAGATTTTGATGGAAGAGATGTTTTTATAGATTTTGCACATACTCCTGATGCATTGAATGCAAGTTTAAAATCTTTAAGAAGCACACATTCTGGAAATTTAATTTGTCTATTTGGATGTGGCGGTGAAAGGGATAGATCTAAAAGGTCAAAGATGGGAAAAATAGCAGAAAATTTATCTGATCAGGTTTTCGTTACCAATGATAATCCTAGGAATGAAGATCCTGAAACAATTGTTGAAGATATATTATCAGAGTGTTCATCAAAGAATATAAAAGTAATTTTTGATAGAAAAGAAGCTATTCTTGAATCACTTGAATCACTTGTTAATAGTAAACCCGGTTCCGCATTATTAATTGCAGGCAAGGGAAATGAAAATTATCAAGAATTTGAGAATGGATTAAGAAAAGATTTTAGTGATTTTGAAGTAGTGATGAGTTTTAAGAATGCTATTTGAATTTTCAAACCAAATATTAGCCGCTAAATTAAACCTTGAGAAACCTAAGAAAGAATTTGTATCCTCAAAAATAGTTACAGACTCTAGAAAAATTTCAAAAGGTGATTGTTTTCTTGCTTTAAAGGGGCCTAATTTCAATGGGCATGATTTTATTGATGAAGCACTGGATAGGGGAGCCTCTTTTATTATTTCTGAAAAAAATCATCCTCAAGATGAAAAAATTTTAGGCGTTAATTCAACTCATGAATGTTTATCTTTTTTAGCTAAATATCAAAGAAAAAAGTTTGAAGGTAAAGTTGTAGGCATCACTGGAAGTAATGGTAAAACTTCGACTAAATTGCTATTGAGCTCTCTTTTATCAGATAAATTTGATCCATCTCAAATTTATGTATCACCAGGAAACTGGAATAATTTTTACGGATTATGCTTTAGTCTCCTAGAATTAAAAAAACATCATAAATTTGGAATTTTTGAGATAGGAACGAATGACTTTGGTGAAATAAATGAATTGTCGTCAATATTGCAGCCCGAAGTAGGAGTCATCACATCAATTGGAAAAGCTCATCTAGAAAAATTATTAAATCTTGAGGGAGTTGCACAAGAGAAATCTGATATTTTTAAAAATGTTTTACTTCAAGGAACTTGCATCTTCCCAGATATTAATGCTCATCTCAGTGAGTTTCATGCTAAGTCTCATGATAAAAAGATTAGATCCTTTTCTGGTGATGGATTAAATGCAAAAAAATCAAACAGTAAGTGTGTAGAAGCTATTCTAGTAAGTTTAGGCATAGAAAATATCTCTTTCGATCAAATATATAATTTATCAAAAGATGTTGTCGTCCCATCTAGGACAGAGCAAGGCTATAATTCCAAGGGTGTTTTGATAATTGATGATACTTACAATGCAAATCCTGATTCATTTAAAGAGGCATTTAGAGTCTTAGATTCTACTGATAAAGAAAATAAAATTTGTGTTATTGGAGATATGAAAGAGCTAGGTAAAGACTTTCAGCAAGAAATGAAAAAAATAATCGATGAAGCCTGTGAGAGATTTGATAACGTTTTTTTATTTAACTCCAAATTTGAACTCACGAAGGAAAATGTAGTCAAAATAAATATTGCTAATGCAGAAGAAAAGATCGGTTCTTTATTGAGTAAAAATACTGCCATATTATTTAAGGCATCTAGATCAGTTAAAATAGAAGACTGCATGAATATTTTTAAATAATGTTTTTACCTATTTTAGAAATTCTAGCTGAAAGCTATGGTCCCTTGAGGATTTTCAATTATCTTACTTTTAGAGCAATTTTAGCCACTCTAACTTCATTGATTTTTTGCCTATCCTTTGGAAATTGGTTCATTAATTTTTTGAAAATGGAAAGGTTTAATCAATACATTAGAAAAGAAGGACCCGAAAGACATCTTGTTAAAGAAGGAACTCCAACAATGGGAGGGCTGCTGATCTTAGCAGCTGTAGTATTTTCAGTTTTTTGTTGGGGGGACTTATCAAATAAGTACCTGTGGTTGGTATTATTTATGACGGTTTCATTTGGGGTAATTGGCTGGATAGATGATTTAACTAAACTAAAAACTCAGTCAAGCAATGGACTTACAAGTAGGCAGAAGTTTTTTTGGCAGTCTCTATCAGCTTTTATCGGCATAATAATCTTTTATACATATTCCACTAATCCCCTTGAGACGAGCTTAATAATTCCTTTTTTCAAAGATTTTTCTTTGCCGTTAGGTTTATTTTTTATTTTCTTTTCTTATTTTGTAATTGTTGGCTCAAGTAGCGCGGTGAATCTTACAGATGGCTTGGATGGTCTTGCAATAATGCCTTCAGTAATGATTGCAGCTGCTTTAGGAGTTCTTGGATATGCATCTGGAAACATAATCATTTCAGATTATCTCAATATTCCATATTTACCACTATCAGGTGAAATGCTTGTATTTTGTGGAGCTATTGTAGGCTCTGGAATTGGATTTCTATGGTTCAATACTTATCCTGCTCAAGTCTTTATGGGAGATGTAGGCTCTCTTTCATTAGGGGCAGCACTTGGAGCAATTGCGGTTATGATAAGGCAAGAAATAGTATTTGCGATAATGGCAGGAGTTTTTGTTGCCGAAACGTTATCAGTCATGATTCAGGTTACTTCATACAAATTAACTGGTAAAAGGGTGTTCAAAATGGCTCCTTTGCATCACCATTTTGAATTATCAGGATGGGCAGAACCAAAGATTATTGTGAGATTCTGGATAATTACATTAATTCTAATTCTTATTGGATTTGCTACCCTCAGACTTAGGTAGCCAGGTGTCAAAAAAAACTTCACGATCACTTATTTTAGGACTTGGTCAAACCGGCTTATCTCTTTTTAATTACTTAATAAAATTTGAACAAGAGCCAATTATTTTTGATACCAGAGATGATCCTCCATGCAAAAAAGAATTACTTAAAAAAAGTAAAAATCCTCTAATTATTTCTAATCTCAAGGAGATAGCTTTTGATGAGGTTCGATCGTGTTATGCCAGTCCTGGATTTGATATCAGTCATGAAATAGTTAAAAAGTTGAACACTCATAACATTGAAATCCTTTCAGATTTAGATCTCTTTTTGAAATTTCATGCTAAAAAATCAATTCTTGTTACAGGAACAAACGGAAAAACATCTGTAGTATCTTTGCTTCAACACATCATGAAATCCTTGGAACTTAAGGTTAAAGGTATAGGAAATAATGGTTTTCCTGTGCTTGATCACATTGAAGATCAACTGGATTATTTTGTAATCGAAGTATCTTCTTTTCAGATAGAAAGGACAAAGTCTTTATCAAGCTTAGTTTCTGTATTATTAAATATTTCTCCTGATCATTTAGATGTGCACGATTCTTTTGTGCAGTACACAAAAATAAAAAAAAGGATATTTGAAAACTCAAACTTTAAAATTGGACCTGAAGGATTAGGATTAGATTTAGATTTCATTCTGCCTGAGATCACAGATCATGAAATTTATAATAAAGAAGCTGTAAAAAGGATTCTTTTACACATAGGCCTCAAAAAAAAATCCATTGAGGAGAAAATACTTACCTTTAATCCGCTTCCCCATCGCCTTGAAGATATTTCTTTAAATAAACACCTCACCATCATAAATGACTCTAAATCTACCAATCCACATTCACTTAATGCTGCAATAAAAAAATATAAAGATGAAAAAATTATTTTAATTATGGGAGGGTTAAAAAAGGATTTAAGTTTTAGACCACTTATGGAGGTTCTTAAGAGAAATACTAAGAAAGTTTTTGTTTATGGTGCGGACAGAGAAAAGATTTCAAATGAAATAGAAGAGTTAAATCCAATCGTGCTTGAGAGTATGGCTCGAGCTGTGAAAGAGGCAATTAATTATTCAACTAAAAATGATTTGGTCTTATTTTCTCCGGGTTGTTCAAGTTTTGATGAATTTCAAAACTATGAAGAAAGAGGGTCTAAGTTTAAAGAATTAATCAAAAAATATGTTGGCTAGAAAGCAAAACTTTGTAAATAGAATTTTATTTGGAAGTCACGATCGGAACATTAATTTTGATAATTTCGACTTCATAACAATAACAATATCTATTTTCTTAGCTTTCTTTGGAATCTTGATGGTTTCGAGCATTTCATTTAACGAGTTAACAACTAGGCACATATTTAATTTGATGGTGGGTTTCGTTCTTTTCTTTTTTATATTCAGGTTTGAGATGAGTACATGGAGAAATATTGATTTATATCTTATTTTTTTATCGCTCTTTCTTTTGTTGATACTCTTAGTGCCGAATCTTGCACCAGAAATAAACGGAGCAAAGAGGTGGATAAGGTTCCTTGGTTTTAGTTTCCAGCCTGCTGAATTAGCCAAGTTATCATTATTGATTTATGTATCATCTTTTTGTATCAGGAAGAAAGAAGAATTCAAATCAAATTGGACAGGTTTTTGGAAGCCCATTTTCATAATGGTCTCTCTTATTTCTTTAATTTTATTGCAACCAGATCTAGGTTCTTCAGCAATTATCTTTTTGGTCACTCTCACAATTATGTTTATAGCTGGTGCGCCTATTGTTCATTTTATTGCAATCTCCATGGTAGGTCTTTTTACATTTATTTTGATGATTTTTTTGGTTCCTTGGAGATTTCAAAGAATACTTACATTTATGAATCCATGGGAAAATGCCCAAGAAGGAGGATATCAACTGACAAGATCCTTTTCTGCTATTGGCAGAGGTGACTGGTTTGGCACCGGATATGGAGAAAGTTGGTTGAAATTAAATTTACTGCCAGATGCTCAAACTGACTTTGTTTTTTCAATTATTTTAGAAGAATTTGGTAGTTTTTTTGGATTAATTTTAATTTTAATTTTTCTAGTTTTAGTCATAAGATGTTTCATGATTGGACGTTTAGCAAGACAAATGAATCAAATGTTTAATTCATTTATTGCATATGGCATAGGTACTCTGATTGGGTTACATGTTTTTATCAATATCGGCGTGTCTATCGGACTACTTCCTACAAAAGGGTTAACGTTGCCTTTTTTGAGCTATGGAGGTTCCAATTTATTTCTAACCTTTATTTTGATTTCACTGATTCAAAGAATATATTTTGAATTAAATGAATCAGATAGACATAAAGTGATATCGAGGAGGAAAAATTTCTAAAAAATTCTTCATAGTTGCTGGAGGAACAGGAGGTCATGTATTTCCTGCTGAGCAAATTGCGAGAGACTTATTAAAAAAAGATATCTCCATAATCTGGATTGGTACAGCCAGAGGACCTGAGAAAAATATATGTAAAAAACTTGGTATCAAATTTATAGAATATGATTTGGTAGGTTTCAGAGGAAAGGGCTTGATTAATCAACTTTCTTCAGTTCTAAAACTATTTCGCTCTGGATTAAAATTTTTTTTCAAATATAGAGTTTTCTCCAGTCAGAATGATCAAATGATTGTTTTTGGAGGATACACTTCATTGATCGCTTTATTTTTCCCTTTAAGAACAATCTATGCACAAGAGCAAAATTCAATACCTGGTTCTGCAATAAGGATTCTTTCAAAGTTAAAATATCTTGATAAAGTATTTTTGGGCTTCGGTCAGGCATCTAATTATTTCAAAAAAACTAAAGTCAATTTTCTTGTTGATAGTGGCAATCCTATACGGGATGAACTTTTAGGCTTAAAACAAAAAAATATTGATCAGTTCAACAACCTTCTAATAATTGGTGGCAGCCAAGGTTCAGATTTTTTAAATCATTTGGTTCCAAAAGTTCTTGGGGGAATCGATAAAAATAGCTTGAAAATCCGTCATCAGTGTGGATTAAAACATAGAGAAATCACCCAAGAAGCTTATAAGAAAAATAATGTAAATAATCAGTTCACAGTAAGTGAATTTATAGATGATATGAGGGAAGCATATGAATGGAGCGATATTGTCATTTGTAGGGGAGGCGCGCTGACAATATCAGAATTAATCAAGGTTAGAAGATCAGCATTTATAATCCCAATTCCAAATTCAATTGATAATCACCAATTTTTAAATGCAAAATTTTTTGAAGAAAGAGGATTTGGAAAGGTTTTTGAACAAGATGCCGATATTGATAACTTGATATCAAGCCTCAGAAAATCAATTTTAGATAATACTTCTGTAAAAAGTTATTATGAGCAACTTAATAAGAATTCATTTAGTAACTCTTCGAAAATTATCATTGATAATTTAAATATCTAATGTCCAGCATAAAAAGTATTCATCTAATTGGTATCGGTGGAGCAGGTATGAGCGGAATTGCAGAAATTCTTCATAATCAAAACTATTCTGTCTCAGGAAGTGATCTAGAGGATACAAATGTGACAAAAAGACTAAAAAATCTAGGGGTAAAAATTTTTAAAGGCCATAAAGAAAATAATGTCTTAAAAAAAGATCTTGTAGTGATTTCATCAGCAATATCAAAAAAAAATGTTGAGCTTAAAAAAGCAATTTCTATGGGCATACCAGTTATTCCTAGAGCTGAAATGTTGGCTAATCTTATGATGCTTAAAAATAGCATTGCGGTTGCAGGCAGTCACGGAAAAACGACCGTAACTTGCATAATGGCTCATATTTTCACCGAGGCAGGTCTCGATCCTACTTACATCATTGGAGGCAAAGTAAAGTCTTTTGAATCAAATGCCAGATTAGGTCTTGGTGAGCATATCATTGCGGAAGCTGACGAGAGCGATGGATCTTTCTTAAACCTCAGGCCTCTGAAAGCTTTAGTTACAAATATAGATAACGATCATTTAGGTACTTATGGCAATGACTTTAACAATTTAAAAAAGTCTTTTAAAAAATTTTGTCTTTCATTGCCTTTTCAAGGCTACTTAATTGCCAATGGCGATGATCAATCGATTAAAAATATTATTAAAAACATACCTCGGAATTCATTTTCCTTTGGAAAAGATAAAAGCAACGACTATCAAATCAAAGATATAAAACAAAACATCAAAGGGACAAGTTTTAAGCTGAAAGATAATTTCGTAAAAAAAGATTATAGCTTTTCCATGTCAATGCATGGCGAACATAATGTTATGAATGCAACATCTGCGATTATCGCCGCTATTCAAGAAAATATTGATATGTCTATTATTAAAAAATCGCTCAAAACTTGCTCTTCAATCGAAAGACGTTTTGAAATTATTTCTCATGATATCTTTTCAAAAAAGATTACTCTTGTTGATGATTACGGACATCACCCCAAAGAGATCAAATATTCTCACGACACAGCATCAGAAATATGGAAAAACAAAAAAAAGATTGTTGTTTTTCAACCGCATAGATACACGCGAACCAAGGATCTTTTTGATGAATTTATAAAAACTCTTTTAAATATAGAAAATCTTCTATTGCTTGATATTTATCCCGCAAGCGAGAAGATAATTAAAGGCTACGAAGGCAAAGATCTATTTAAAGCTCTAAAAAAGAAAGGCTCAAACGTAGTATTTTGTCAAAATCATACTGAGGTAATTGAAAAACTTGAAAATATGACTACTGGAAATGAGGTCATCATAACTCAGGGAGCAGGGACGACCTCAGAGCTTGCAAGAAAGATATCAAATCAATGATAAAAAAAAATATCGCAGTACTATGCGGCGGTTGGTCAGAGGAAAGGCTCATTTCATTGAAGAGCGGAGATTCTGTATACAAATGTCTTAAAGAAAACGGTTATGAAGTTTCAAAAATTGATGTCAAAACGGCAAAAGAGGCATTTAATAAGGAGCTATATTCTGAGTTCGATCTAGTTTTTATTTTGCTCCACGGCAGAGGAGGGGAAGATGGAGAAGTTCAAAAGTTCACTGGATCAAATTCGCAGTCTTCTAGAATTACGATGAATAAAATAAAGACCAAAGAAATTTGGAAGAAAAACAATATTAAAACACCGGAATATTTTATCTATGAGGAAAACTTTCAAATAGATAATTTATCCTCATTCGAAAAGTGGGTAATAAAGCCAAATTTAGAGGGATCTTCTAACGGTATCTCCTTTTATAACAACATTGAAGGTAAAGAGGATTTTCAAAAAAAAATTAATCTAGCTAAAAAATATGATGATTCAATATTGATAGAAAGGTTTATAGATGGGAAAGAAATAACGGTACCGATAATTAACAAAAGATGCCTTAGTCCCATTCATATTATTCCAGAAGGTGAGTTTTATGATTTTGATGCCAAATATATTTCCAATAAGACAAAATATTTAGAGTACGCGATAGAATCAGAAAGGTTGGATACTTTGAACAATCTCGTAATTAATGCATATGAACTTGTTGGTGCCGAAAATTGGGGCCGTATTGATATTATTGATGACGGCATAGATTATTTCCTTATAGAACTTAACTCGGTTCCTGGCATGACGGAAACTAGTTTAGTTCCAAAATCATCCCATCTCTCTGGCATTAGCTATCTTGAATTACTGGAGAGCATTATGGATGATGCTCTTGCCAAAAAAGCTTAATTTCTCTAGAATCGCAACCTTTCTTGCTGAGATATAAAAATTTTAGCTATAAACCATAAGAAAAATATGAATCATTACGAAATTGTTTTTTTAGTTCATCCTGATCAAAAATCAGATTCTGAGGCAATATTAAACAAGTATTGCGACCAAATTAAATCTTCCAATGGAACTATAGATAGATCTGAGAATATCGGATCTCGAAAGTTAGCTTATCCTATTCAAGATTGTTACAAAGCAAATTACTTTTGTATAAATGTTACTTGTGATTCTGATCAAATTGATAGCCTCAAAGAATCTTTCAAATATAACGATGCAATCCTTAGACATCTGATTGTCAGAAAGGATGAGATTGAAACAGTACCTTCTTCACTCTTAAAACAAACTCAAGAAGATGGGGAAACTCAACTTGAAGAATACGAAGCCTCTATTAAAGATGATAATACTCCTAAAGAGGCAACGAAAAATATAGACGAATCTACTTCTGATAAAGAAGTTGAGGTCAAAGAGGAAGCCGATCAATCAGATGCTACTTCAGATGAAGCCTTTAGTAAAACAATCGAGAAAATGCAGATTTACTGCCGCTGGTATCAAGCAGATTGATTATAAAGATGTAAACCTTTTAAAAGACTTCATAAATGAAACTGGGAAAATTCTTCCTGCAAGACTTACAGGAACATCTGCAAAGTATCAAAGGCAATTAGAAACTGCTATCAAGAGAGCAAGACAGCTTGCTCTTCTTCCCTACACAGATAGTCATTATTCTTAAGAAATGAAAGTTATTTTATTAGAGAGAATTACCGGCCTTGGAGCTCCAGGCGATCTTGTTACAGTTAAATCTGGATATGGAAGAAATTTTCTTCTACCTGGCAAAAAAGCCATTCCAGCTAATAAGGAAAACATGGAGAAATATGAGGCAGAGAAAGCCCAAATTCTTGCTGCCGAAGAATCAAAGAAAGCTTCTGCGCAATCTGTTTATGAACAACTGAATGGGCAGAGTTTTGAAATTGTATCTGCTGTTACTGAAGAAGATACACTTTATGGTTCTGTAGGGACCAACGAAATTATTGAGAAAATTACAACTGCTGGTTTCGAGCTAGATAAACAGGCTATCAGACTACCTGATGGACCAATAAAAGACCTTGGTGATTTTGAGATAGATATAGAATTGCATCCTGAAGTTATAGCAAAAATAAATATAAAAGTTTCTCCAGAAGAATAATTTTCATTGTTTTCTATTTATTCGAATGGGAGAATAGAAAACGTGAAGAACTTAGACAAAAATTCCTTACCTTCATCAATACAAGCAGAAAAAGCAGCTTTGGGTTGCCTCCTTTTAGAGCCTAATTTATGGGATGACCTTGCTACTCAAATTGAGGAAAAAGATTTTACTCAAACAGAAAATAAAATAATTTATAGAGCTATTAAAAAGCTGTCAGACCAAGGCACTCAATTAGACACGCTTACTCTTATAGAAGCTGTTTCTTCAGATGAAGAAATCAAAAAAAATTCAAATTTAAATTTTTCTTCTTACATTAAAGATTTGTTTGAAGAAACTCCTGGAACCTCAAACTTTTCCAATTATGTTGATATTGTCAAACAAACGTCTAGCTTGAGAAAACTTATCGAAACTGCTGATGAAATTTCATCAACTGCGTTTTCTACAGATAGTTTTAGCAGTGATGATGCAATTACTAAAGCCGAAGATAAGATATTAAAATTAAGAGACTCAATTGAAAGAAAAAGCGGACCGCAAATAGCTAAGGACCTTGTTGGTCCAGTTTATGAAAATATCGATATAAATTTGAAGTCATCGGGACCGTTGGTTGGTCATAGCACTGGCTTTAAATATATCGATAACTTAACAATGGGGCTTCAGAAAGGAGATTTATTTATTATTGCTGGTAGACCAGGGATGGGGAAGACTGCTTTTGCAATGAGCATAGCTTGTAATTTATTAATAGATGAAGTTCCTGTTCTTCTTTTCAGCATGGAAATGTCATCAAGATCCATCATGTATAGGCTTTTTTCATCTTTTTCTAGAGTAGACTTCAAGAGACTTCAAGAAGCCAAAAACCTCTCAGATCAGGATTTTAAAGATATTGATGATGCTTCAACTATACTTAGTAAGTCAAAATTATTCATAGATGACACGCCTGGCCTTAGTCCATCTGAGCTTATTTCTCGCGCAAGAAAAGTTAAAAGAGAAAATCCTGACTTAGGACTGATAATTATTGATTATCTTCAGCTTATGAATTCTGATAGAAACTCTGATAATAGAGTTACTGAAATGAGCGAAATATCTAGATCAGTAAAATCTTTAGCAAGAGATTTAGATATTACTGTAATCGCACTATCGCAACTTAACCGTGCTGTTGAAAATAGAAATAACAAAAGACCTCTAATGTCAGATTTAAGAGAATCCGGTGCTTTAGAGCAGGATGCTGACTTAGTGGCCTTTGTATATAGAGATGAATACTATAATGAGACTCCAGAAAACAAAGGTTTAGCTGAAGTGAATATCGCTAAGCATAGAAATGGGAAAACTGGAAAAGTGAAACTTCATTTTGCATCTAACATAATAAAGTTTGAAAACTTAGCTGATAACGACCCAGCAATGTCAATGCCAACGAATTATGAGGATTGAGATTTGCCAAGGCCAACAACTGCAATAATAGATCTTTCGTCCATTGAGCATAACTTTAATGTTATAAAAAAACATTGTCCTAAGTCTCAAATTTATTCGGTTGTTAAATCTAATGCTTATGGGCATGGCGTAAAGAAAGTTGTTGGGGCGCTAAAAAAGTCGGATGGATTTTGTGTAGCTACAATTGAAGAAGCAGATGAATTTAGAGAATTTTCAAAAAAACCCCTTTTATGCTTACAAGGTTTTTATGATAAGCAAGATCTAAAACTAGCTCATTCTCATAAACTAGAATTAGTTATCCATAATGAACAACAAATTGGCCTTTTGGAGAAGCTAAAACTTTCTTTTCCTTCTTTATGGCTTAAATTTGATACAGGTATGAACAGGCTAGGTTTTATGCAAAATGAAATCGAAAATATGATGCATAGGCTAAAACCCTTTTCAAAAAAGATAGTCTTGATGACCCACCTTAAATCTTCATCTGGAAAAAAAATGTCTAGGAAGGCAACTAATAAACAATTTAATTTATTTACAAAAACAACTTTAAATTTAAAACAGAAACAGCACAATTTTCTCACTAGCGTTTCAAATTCAGGTGGAATTCTTAATTTTGATGACTTATTTTCAGATATAGAAAGACCGGGATTGTCTTTGTATGGAAGTCATTTCCACAATAAATCTAAAAATTTTAGGTTAAAAAATGTGACAACGTTAGTTTCAAAAATTATTGCAATTAAAGATATTAAAAAAGGAGAAACAGTTGGTTATGACGGCTTATGGCAAGCAAAAAAAAATACCTCAATAGGAATCATACCAATAGGATATTCAGACGGTATCCCTTTGAATTATGGTAACAAGGGTTATGTTTTAATTAATAAAGCTAAGGCTAAAGTAATAGGAAGGGTAGCTATGGATCTAATAGCTGTTGAACTTCCTAACAAAAAAGTGAAACTAGGGGAGGATATAATCTTATGGGGAAAAGATCTTAAAGTAGACGAGTTGGCCTCGTTGACAGATAATATCCCATACTCTTTTATGACTTCACTATCAAAAAGAGTTAAGCGAAAATATATTAAATAATTATGAAAATAAAAGTATTAGAAGAAACTCCAAGGAAGGTTTTAGAATTTCCTTTAGATAACGATCTTAATTTAACAGAAAAAGAAGTTGAAGATGTTGCAGAGATTTTTAAGACCCCTCTGACTGGTTCTTACAATTGGGATTACACAATACAAGATAATCGTATTAAAAGACTCTATGAGCTTGGAAAAGAGTTGAACTGGAATGTAGAGAAAGATATTGATTGGGATCAACCGTTACCAGAAAAAGAAGACAATCCGCCTGCTATTTTCTGGGACGAATATGAGCCTTATCAAAAGCTTTCAACAGAGGATAAATTTAAGTTTCTACAACACAGAGCTTCTTGGTCTATCAGCCAATTTCTTCATGGCGAACAAGGTGCACTGTTGGTGGCGTCACAATTAGTTTCATGTGCACCAACCTATAATGCAAAACTATATGCTGCTTCTCAAACCTTTGATGAAGCAAGACATGTTGAAGCCTTCAATAAATATATTCAAAAAAGAGTAGGTCTATCTTATCCAATAGGACATGGTCTGAAATCTCTGCTCGATAAAATTCTTTCCGATCCTAGATGGGATTTAAAATTTATAGGTATGCAAATCATTATCGAAGGTTTAGCGCTAGCAGCATTTAATGTTGCAAGACAAGGAACAAATGATCCAGTCTTCAAGGATATGCTTTATCTAATTACCAGAGATGAGGCCAGACACGTAACCTTTGGTGTGAATTACCTAGAAGAATTTGTTCAAACTCTTTCTGAAGAGGAAAGAGAAGATCGTGCTATGTTTGCTTACGAAGCTGCAGTGGTAATGCGTTCAAGACTTATGGCAGCCGACGTTTACTCTAATTTTGGTTGGGATATTGATGAAACGGTTGCATTCCAGAGCAAAGCAGATGTCACTGCAAATTTTCAGCATTTACTTTTCACTAGAGTTATGCCAAATCTTTCAAAGATAGGTCTTATTACAGATAAGGTCAGACCGCTATACGATGAATTGGGTGTTTTAGATTTAGAAAGTTGGCCTAATGATGGTGAAATTGATTGGGTTTCTCTTGAAAGACCTCTTGATGCAAATGAAGATAATTCAGAATCTGAAATCATAGCTATTTAACTGAATGATCTCAAAATCAGATACTTGCGAAGTATCTGAAATCTTCTGATATACTGATAAACCATCTTGGTTAATAAATAAGATGGCTTCTAAACCTAAATTTCTCTTTGTCACTGGCGGTGTTGTTTCTTCCCTAGGCAAGGGAATATTATCCGCATCTTTGGGATCTTTGCTTGAGAGCAAAAAAATTAAGGTAACTATCATGAAGCTTGATCCTTATATAAATTTGGATCCAGGCACAATGAGTCCTTTCCAGCATGGTGAAGTTTTTGTTACCGATGATGGAGCAGAAACAGATCTTGACCTTGGCCACTATGAAAGATTTTTAGACGAGAAAATGTCTCAGAATAATAATTTTACCGCTGGTCAAGTGTATGACAGTGTCTTAAAAAAAGAGAGAAAAGGTGAATTTTTAGGAGCAACAGTTCAAGTAATTCCTCACATAACTGATGAGATAAAAAAGAGAATTATGAAAGGTGCCAAGGGATATGATTTAGCAATTGTAGAAATTGGAGGAACTGTAGGAGATATAGAATCTCAACCTTTCTTAGAAGCTATAAGACAATTAAAAATAGAACTAGGAGATCAAAGAACTCTTTTTCTCCACCTTACTTTAGTACCATTTCTATCTACATCCGGAGAGACTAAAACCAAACCAACTCAACACTCAGTTAAAAATCTTCTTTCATATGGTCTTCAGCCTGACATCCTGATTTGTAGATCAGAGAAAGAACTTCAAAGCTCCGATAAAAGAAAGATTGCCTTATTTACAAATGTTGGCTTGGACTCCGTTTTCTCACTTCCAGACCTTCCTTCAATTTATGCTATTCCAGTCTTTTTATCCAAAGAAAAGCTTGATGAAGTTGTTACGAGAAAAATGGGTATTAAATCTAAAAAAGCAGACTTAAGTGATTGGAGGAAAGTTAATAGACTAGAAAAAGCATCAAACAAAAAAATTACAGTTTCGATGGTTGGTAAATATACTGAGCTAGCAGATGCATATATGTCATTAAATGAAGCTTTAAGGCATGGAGGTCTTCAAAATAAGGTTGATGTAAACATTAATTACATTGATTCAGAAAATTTGAAATCCAACAGTCAATTAAAAGGTTCAGACGCAATATTAATTCCTGGAGGATTTGGACATAGAGGAATTAATGGAATGATAATGGCTACGAAATATGCGAGAGAGAAAAAGATACCTTTTTTTGGAATTTGTCTTGGAATGCAAGTTGCAGTAATAGAGTTTGCAAGAAATGTACTAAATCTAAAAGCTAACAGTACAGAATTTGATAAAAAAACAAACCATCCTGTTATTGCTCTTATGCATGAGTGGAAGGATCCTGAAGGATCAATTCAAAAGAGAAATGCAAGTTCTAATATGGGAGGCACGATGCGACTAGGCGCACAAAAGTGCATACTGAGTAACAACAGTAAGTTAAAAAAAATGTATAAAAAAAGTGAAATTTTTGAAAGACATCGCCATAGATTTGAATTCAATGGTAATTATGAAAATGCAATGATTGAAAAGGGCATGAAGATAGTTGGAAGATCTAGAGATAAGAAACTTGTTGAGGCTATTGAACTAGATGATCATCCATGGTTTTTAGGCTGTCAATTTCATCCAGAGTTAACTTCAAATCCCAAAGAAGGACATCCTATTTTTAATGATTTTATAAAAGCTGCATCTAAGAAATAAAATGGTTCAAATTACTGAAGTTCAATTAAAAAATCGAAAAATATCCAACCGGGATCCTGCCATATTTATAGCTGGGATGAACGTAATTGAAACAGAGGAGCTTTGTATTTCTATCGCAGGAGAGCTGAAAAATATTTGTGAAAGAAATAATGTCGATTTCATATTCAAGGCTTCTTTTGATAAAGCCAACCGATCATCAATAGATTCCTTTCGAGGGCCAGGAATTGATCAAGGCTTAAAAATTTTAAAAACAGTAAAGGATGAATTTAATGTTCCTATAATTTCTGACATTCATGAGCCTTCACAAGCGGAAGCAGCAGCAGAAGTTCTCGATGTTATTCAAATCCCGGCTTTTTTGTCCAGACAAACTGACTTAATTAAAGCTGCATGTGAAACAGAAAAGGTGATAAACGTAAAAAAAGCTCAATTCCTATCGCCTGCACAAATGATGAACATTATTGAAAAATGTAATCATTTTGGTAATGAAAATATTTTACTATGCGAACGGGGAAGTATTTTTGGTTATGATAATTTGATTGTAGATTTTTTAGGGATAGATGAGATTAAAAAAATTGCCCCAACCATTTTAGATATCACCCATTCACTTCAGCTTCCTGGAGGCAAAGGAAAATCTGCGGACGGGAGGTCCTCCCAAGCAAAAGTTTTAGGAACTGCAGCTGCAGCCATAGGTTTAGCAGGTTTTTTTATCGAGGTTCATCCAAGTCCCGAAAATGCTCTTTGCGATGGAGCTTCAGCCACGAGGTTATCTGAATTTGAAAGTTTACTTTTAGAGTTAAAAAAATTTGATGAACTATCAAAGTCCTGATGAAAATAGATCAATTAAAGTTTTATGAGGTTATAGATTCGAGAGGGAATCCTACAATAGCCTGCAAGATTTTTTCTGGTAAATTTTCATCTATAAGTATGGTTCCTTCTGGCGCATCAACTGGTTCAAAAGAAGCTCAAGAAATTAGAGATAACGATAAAAAAAGATTTCTTGGTAAAGGACTTAAAGAAGTAATAAAGAAAACTGAACATCAAATATTTGATGTAATTTCCCAAAAAAATTTATCGGATCAACAAGAAATTGATAAAGGTCTCATTGAGCTCGATGGTAGTAAGAACAAATCAAATATTGGGGCAAATATGATTCTTGCTACGTCTATGGCGGTTTCTAAGTTAGCTTCACAATCAGAAAATATGGAGTTATTTCAATACATTCATCAAATTGCAAAAGCATATGAAATTGATTGCGATTATTCATTACCTTTGCCGATGATGAACATTCTTAATGGCGGCGCTCATGCAAACAATCCTCTTGAGTTTCAAGAGTTTATGATTCAACCAGCTGGATTTGAGAATTTTGATGAAAGCCTCAGAGCAGGAATAGAAATATTTCATAATCTTAAAAAAGAGTTGCAGGAAAATAATTTTTCAACTTCTGTGGGGGATGAGGGGGGCTTTGCTCCAGATATCTCTGATACTAAAAAGGCTTTAGATTTTATCTGTTCAGCAGTTGAAAAGTCAGGCTATAAAATGGGAGAAGAAATTTTTATTGCCATGGACTGTGCTGCGTCTGAGATATTTATTAATGGAGAATATCTTTTTGAAGGCAAAAATCATGATAATTCAGGCTTAATTCAAATTTATGAAGAACTTATCAAAAGGTATCCTATTAAATCAATAGAAGATCCTTTAGATGAAGATGATTGGGATGGATGGAAAGCTATTACTAAGCAAATAGGAGATGAAGTGTCTATTGTGGGTGATGATTTATTCGTTACCAATAAAAAAATATTGGAAAAGGGAATAAACAATGGCTCAGCTAATTCAATTCTAATTAAAGTGAATCAGATCGGAACAGTGAGCGAAACCTTAGAGACAATTAGCTTGGCAAATCAAAATAATATTAATACTGTTATATCTCACAGGTCCGGAGAAACAGAAGATACATTTATTTCAGATTTAGCGGTTGGAATAGGGGCAGGGCAAATAAAAACAGGGGCACCTTCCAGATCTGATAGAACTGCAAAATACAACAGACTTTTAATGATTAACAGCGATAATAATTTTTCTTTTGAAGGAATGAATGGGATCAAACAATGATAGATACATCAAAAAAATTATTGTTTTTGAGCTTTTTTATTTTTTTCTCAATTTTGACTTTCAATAATTTTTACAAAATAACACTAGGAAGTTATTCTTCTTCTAATATTGAAAAAGTAAAAAGCGAAATTTCTCTCCTGAAGAGTTCAATAGAGATTCTAGAATTAGAGAATAGAATCCTTGAAGTTGAAATAGCATCTTTTTCAGATGAAGATGAAGCAATTATTGGCTTAGCTAGATCTGAAAGGGGTTTAATAAAAAAGGGAGAGCAATTAGTAGAATTTAAATAATAATGGAAGAATACTTAGCATTAATACCTGCCGCAGGAATGGGCAGCAGAGCGCAACAAAACATGGCGAAGCAGTTTCAAAAGATTGGAGCTAAATGTTTAATAGAATATTCTATAGAGCCATTTCTTAGAGATGAAAAATGCCAAAAAATTTGTGTAGTGCTACAGGAAGAAGACGAAATTTGGGACAGTCTTGCCATATCTAAGAGTGAAAAAATAATCACTTGCGACGGAGGAACATCAAGAATGGAGTCTGTTCATCTTGGCTTAAAGTGCCTGCTTGAAACTGAAGACAAAAACGAACTTATTGCCATTCATGATGCTGCAAGACCTTGTTTAATTGAAGCAGAATTAAACCTATTACTCTCTAAAGCGGAAGAAGAAATAAAAAATGAAGGAGATGGTGCTTTTTTAGCTTATCAGCCAGTAGAGAGCGTAAATGTAGTTACGAATGGCACTGTTAAAGAATCATTGGAAAGAAACAAAATTTGGCTTTCATCAACTCCTCAAGTCTTCAGAATGATAGATGTTTATAGCTCTATTGAATCGGCAATAGCAGAAGAAAAGATTTTTTCTGATGAGGTATCATCAGTGAGTAATTATTTAAAAGGTCAAATTCACGCAGTTCCTTGTTCAAAATCAAATTTTAAAGTTACCAGGAAAGAGGATTTTGAAGTTGCAACAAAGATACTAAAAGAAATCGGTAGACTATGACATCTGATCTCAGGATCGGATTTGGTGTTGACTATCATCAAATCCAAAAAGGCAATTCTATGATCCTTGGAGGGGTTGATATTGATTGTGGTTATTCAATCATAGCCCACTCTGACGGCGATATTATTCTTCATTCAATCTGCGATGCCTTACTTGGAGCAGCCAGCATGGGAGATTTAGGAACGGTCTTCACAGAAGATGAGTCAACAGAGAATATATCTAGCTCGGTCCTTTTAAATCAAGTTTTAAATCTAATCAGTAAAGGATCTTATCAAATTGTAAATTTGGATATTACCTATGTAGGTGAAGTTCCAAGAATTTCCAAATATAGAGAAAAAATTTTATCTAACCTATCAAAGCTTATGAATTTAAATGAAGACTTTTTATCAATTAAATCAACTACTACCGATAAGTTAGGAGCAATTGGAAACAGAGAAGGAATAGCCTGTTACTGTTCAGCATTAATTCAAAAGAAATGAAAATTCTCCTAACAAATGATGATGGCTTTGAAGCACCTGGAATTTTGCAGTTGTACGAATCTTTAAAAGATAAATACGAAGTATTTTTTTTAGCACCAAAAGAAAATATGAGCGGAAAAGGATCGGCAATTACTGTTTGGGATCAGCCATCTTTTCAAAATCATGGGAATGGAATTCACAGTTTAAATGGCACTCCAGTAGATTGCGTGAAATACGCTATAAATTTCTATTGTCCATTTACTCCTGATTTGGTTGTCTCAGGAATAAACCCAGGGCCAAATCTTGGAACAGATATCTTACTTTCAGGGACTGTTGGAGCAGCCCTTGAAGGCAGAAATTTAAAATATCCTTCTATAGCTTTATCTGCTAATTCGTTTGAACTTAATGACTACAGTCATCAAGTAAAAATATCAGAGGAAATCATTGGAAAAGTTGATCAGTTAGAATTTAATTCACAATGCATCCTTAATGTAAACATTCCAAATTACTCAGATAACAATAACCCTAAGGTAGAATTTACTGTTCCATCTCTTGAAATAGATGAAAATAATATTTCAGAGGACAGGAAAAGTTTGGAGAAAGGAAACATATCTATTTCAGCGCTTACGCCAATTCTTTACTCTCATGATAACAATGATATTGCTCGCTCTTGGACTAAAAAACTGAACAATTGATAACCAATAAAATAGAAAAATTAGTCAAAGTCCTTTCCGAGAAAGGTATATCCGATGTTCGAGTATTACAAGCAATGTTGGAAATCCCACGACATGAGTTTCTTGACGGTGTTTTTGATGCACAAGCATATGAAGATATGTCACTACCTATTGGACACAAGCAAACTATCTCTCAACCATTTATTGTCGCAAGAATGACAGAATTACTTATATCAGAGACTGCTTTTGTAGATAGACCGCTTAGAGAGGTATTAGAAATAGGTGCAGGTTGTGGATATCAAACAGCCGTCTTATCTAAAATTTGTCGAAAGGTTTTTGCTATAGAAAGGATAGAACAGTTATGCGCTGTTGCAAAAAAGAATTTAAAAAAACTTAATATCAATAACTTTGAAATTAAATATGGCGATGGATATGAAGGTTGGAAAATTGAAAAAAAATTTGACGGAATTCTTTGTGCTGCAGCTGCTCCTTTAGTTCCAAAAAAATTAAAACAACAGCTAAACATAGGAGCAAAGCTAGTATGCCCAGTAGGGGATCAAGAAAATCAAAAATTAATGACTGTAAAAAGAATCTCTAAAGAAGGGTTTGAAGAAGAATTGGTTGAGAATGTTTTGTTTGTTCCAATGTTAGAAGGAGTGGATTAAATCCACTCCTTCATCCCCTTATAAAATCTATTAAATGAACTTTGAGCAACTTCCTTTTTCAAAATAAGCTGCAAGTTTTAAATTATCTAAATCTTGAATAAATTCTTTTTGAATATCACAACTTCTTAGGTCTTTAATGGAGTTGTATTTAGAAAATTGAAGATAATCTGCATAAATACCCACCAAGGTTAATGACTTAATTTCTTTAGGAAGTGTTTTATCTATAAAAATAGTATTAGGCTGATCTGCCCTAAAGCATGCAGCCATTTTTCCTTTACACATTATTCTCAATTTTCTTTGATCAAGTTCCTTTACCTTAGGAGCATCAACAGACGAAATATTTGATAATTTTTGAGTATTTTCAAATAGATTGAGGTGATCGTTAGAGGATACAAGCCCTGCAACGAACATCAATAATAGTAATATTTTTCCCATAATGTCTCTTATTAGTGACTATATTATGGCAATTGTGTGACAAAAACTAGAAAAACTTAAATATTTTTAATAATTTTTTACTATAACTAATCTAATTCTAAATAACTTAACTTATCCTCTCTTTTTTCCCAATCTTTGTAATCTGGCATAGGATCTTTAGCTTCGGTGATATTGGGCCAGATTTTTGAATATTTTTCGTTAATTTCAATAAAATCTAATTGATCTGCAGGGACTTCGTCTTCAGCAAAAATAGCATCAACAGGACATTCTGGTTCACATAACCCACAATCGATGCATTCCTCTGGATCTATCACAAGAATGTTTTTGCCTTCATAAAAACAATCGACAGGGCATACCTGCACACAGGTTGTATGCTTACAATTTATACAGTCTTTCCCGACAACGAAAGTCATAAATCATTATAATTTGTTTTATGGATGACAACCTAGGTAAAAATGCTACTGAACTTGGAAAAATTCTATTAAAGAATCAATTATTTATATCATTTGCAGAGTCATGTACAGGAGGTCTACTGGGCTCAAGCTTGATATCAGTTCCTGGAAGCTCAAAGTGGGTAAGCCAAGGATTTGTTACCTATTCAAATATCGCAAAAATTAAATTTCTCGGAGTGAATAAACAAATACTTAAGGAATTTGGAGCCGTTGATACGAAGGTCACAGATGAAATGGTAAAGGGGGTTCTAAAATATGACCTTGCTGATATTGCCATAGCTATAAGTGGAGTTGCAGGCCCAACAGGTGGATCTAAGTCTAAGCCTGTAGGGACCGTTTGTATCAGCATCGGGAATAATGATGAAATTTTATCTAAACAACACTTCTTTGAAGGAGATAGAAATCAAGTAAGAGCTCAGTCTGCAGAAACAGCAATAAAAGACACAATTAATTTTTTAAAAAATATTGATTAATTCTTTAAAGTATTATTAAATACTGTATAAATATACAGGTGTAATCATGGCTAAATCTTCAAAGGAATCTCAAACAAAAGATAAAGAAAAATCTCTACAGTCTGCTCTTAGTCAAATTGAGACTCAATTTGGTCCCGGAACAATAATGAGGATGGGAGACAGAGAGGTTCAGAATATACCTTCTATTTCAACTGGTTCATTAGGTCTTGATGTTGCTCTCGGAATTGGTGGTCTACCAAAAGGAAGAGTGGTTGAAATTTTTGGGCCTGAATCTTCTGGAAAAACAACTTTAACCCTTCAAATTATCGCTGAGTGTCAAAAAGCAGGTGGAACTGCAGCATTCATTGATGCAGAACATGCACTGGACCCATCTTATGCCGAAAAAATTGGAGTAAATGTTGATGATTTACTTTTATCTCAGCCTGATACAGGAGAGCAAGCTCTTGAAGTAGCAGATATTATGGTTAAGTCAGAAAGTGTTGATGTGCTAGTAATTGATTCTGTAGCTGCCCTTGTTCCAAGAGCCGAAATCGAAGGGGATATGGGCGATCATCATGTCGGTCTGCAAGCTAGATTAATGTCTCAGGCATTGAGAAAAATAACTGGAAGCATACAAAAATCAAATACTTTAGTTATTTTTATCAATCAAATCAGAATGAAAATCGGCGTTATGTTTGGTAACCCAGAAACAACAACGGGAGGAAATGCGCTTAAGTTTTATTCCTCTGTGAGACTGGATATTCGAAGAATCGGAACTGTTAAGGATGGAGATGAAGTAACCGGAAATGAAACACGAGTAAAAGTAGTAAAAAATAAAGTTTCACCTCCATTTAAGCAAGCTGAATTCCAAATAATTTATAACAAAGGGATCAATAGAACAGGCGAACTTGTAGATATGGCCGCTGACAAAAAAATAATTGAAAAAGCCGGAGCTTGGTATTCCTACGAAGGAGAAAAAATTGGCCAAGGTAAATCAAACGCCTGTGAATTTTTAGATGCCAATCAAAAAATATCTCAAGAAATAGAAAAAAAACTATTCGATGCGATTAAGGCTTCAGCTTAGTTAAAATATTTTGTTTATTTTCTTTGAGCGAAGTTCCCTCAGATCTAATCTTTAGCTCGAGAAGGTTTTCTTTCTGGTTTTTTTCACTAACAATTAATTGGAATGGAATGCCGGTAAGGTCTGCATCCTTGAATTTCTTTCCTGGAGATTCATTTCTATCATCTACTATCGAATCTATCCCGATTTTTGTTAAGTTGTCTTGAAGAGATTCAGCTTCACTGAGAAGATTTTTATCATCACCAATGATAATTATTATTGCTTCAAATGGTGCGATTGATCTTGGAAAGATAATTCCATCCTCATCATAATTTTGTTCTATCGAAGCAGCAATAATTCTTGATATGCCAATTCCATAACAACCCATTAAAGGATTTATATTTCCTTCACTAGTCTGAATAGAAAGAGATAATGATTTGCTGTATTTATCACCTAGTTGAAATATATGACCAACTTCAATTCCTTTTTTAATTGAATATTTTTTCCCATCTTTTTTATGAAGTTGATCAATGATTTCTTGATCAGATTTCTCTTCAAATAATTCGAGATTACTTGCAAATAATTCATCTTCACTAAAAATTATTTTATCTTCTCCTGAGTCCGCTAATACATGAAATTCTTCTGATGCAGATCCACCAATTGCTCCAGAATCAGCTGATACTATTCTGTAATCAAACCCTATTGCATTGAATATTTTTTGATATGCATCTCTCATCAAACCGTAACTTTCTTTCATGCCTTTCTCATCAATATCAAATGAATAGGCATCTTTCATAAGAAACTCACGGGAACGCATTACTCCAAATCTCGGTCTAATTTCATCTCTAAACTTTGTTTGAATCTGATAATAGTTAGCAGGAAGATCTTTAGGGCTGTTCAAGGTTTTTCTAGCAATATCTGTAATTATTTCTTCATGGGTTGGCCCCAATACAAAACTTCTATCATTTCTGTCTGCAAATCTCAGTAATTCTGGACCATATTCCGACAATCTCTTGGATTCCTCCCATAAATCAGAGGGTTGAACCATAGGCATTAGTATTTCTTGTGCTCCTGCTTCGTCCATATTTTTTCTGACTATGTTCTCGACCTTTCTTAGAGATCTTAATCCTAATGGTAACCAAGTATAGATACCTGATGCATTTAACTTAATCATTGAAGATCTGAGCATGAGTTTATGACTTATTAACTCAGCGTCAGATGGAGAGTCTTTTAACGTTTTATAGTGATATGAGCTAGTTTTCATTTAAAATAGTAACTATACCTTCTATAAATAAAAAAAATGCCAATTTATGAGTTTCAATGCACAAAGTGCAACAAAAAATTTGAAAAGATTTTGCCTATTTCTTCCAAAGAAGTTGTTTATTGTGATTGTTCAGAGAAATCAGAGGCGAAAAAAGTAATTTCAGCACCATCTTTCAGACTAAGCGGTAAAGGTTGGTATGAAACTGATTTTAAGACAGGTTCAAAGAAAAACCTTGTACAATCTGAGCCTAAGGAAAAGAAGGCTAAACCTGAAAAAAAAGAATCTACAAAAAAATCAAAAAAGGTCGATTAGTACATGAAATATTCTAGTTGCGGTCATGTAAATCTTGCTAACGTTGAAGAGCCAACACGACTTAGGGGTTGGATTGATAGCGTAAGAGATCATGGTGGTGTAATTTTTATAGATTTAAGAGATGAAACAGGCATAACCCAGGTAGTTGTAGAGCCTGAAAATAAAGAGTTCTTCTCTATGGCTGAAAGATGTAGGTCAGAATTTGTGCTATCAGTGGATGGAAAAATTAGAAGAAGACCTGATGGAACTATTAATAAACAAATACCTACAGGAGAAGTTGAATTACTAGTTTCTTCATTTGAAATTTTATCAGAATCAGATCCTCTGCCATTTCAGCTTGATGACTATTCTTCAGCAGGAGAGGAGGTAAGATTAAAATATAGATTTTTAGATCTTAGACGATCTGAAATGCAAAATAACATTAGAGCAAGATCAAAAGTTTCATCTTCAATAAGAGAGTTTATGGACAAAGAAGGATTTCTTGATATTGAAACTCCAATGATGACTAAAGCAACTCCAGAAGGAGCTAGAGACTTCCTTGTTCCAAGTAGAATTTCACGCGGCAGCTTTTACGCCTTGCCACAGTCACCTCAATTATTTAAGCAACTTTTAATGGCTTCTGGATTTGAGAAGTATTATCAAATTGTACGATGCTTTAGGGACGAAGATACACGGGCAGATAGACAGCCTGAATTCACTCAGCTCGATATAGAAAAGGCATTTACCGATGAAGATGAGATCATCAATCTATCCGAAAAATTAATTAAGTTCGTTTTTAAGAAGTTACTCGACATAAAGCTGCCTAAATTTCCAAAAATGACTTACTCAGAGGCCATAGAAAGGTTTGGGAGCGATAAACCTGATCTAAGAATCAACTTAGAATTAAAAGAAGTAAAGGAAATTTTCCTAAATTCAGATTTCAAGGTCTTTTCTGGTCCTGCTAACGATCTAAATAGTCGAGTTGTGGCTCTAAAAATTTCTTCAGAACTTACAAGAAGTAAAATTGATTCTTATACAGAATTTGTTGGAAAGTTTGGAGCAAAAGGTTTGGCTTATATCAAGGTAAATGATTTATCAAAAGGGAATGATGGATTGCAGTCGCCAATTTTAAAATTTTTATCTCAAAAAGAAATTGATTCTTTATTCAAGTTTTTAGACGTAAAAGATGGAGATACTGTTTTCTTTGGAGCCGGACATAGAAAAATTGTTTCAGATTCGATGGGGGCACTAAGAAACAAAATAGCTGAAGATTTTGATTTAATTGAAGAGTCTTGGAAACCGGTTTGGATAACAAATTGGCCTCTATTTGAAGAATCTATTGGAGGAGATCTTTCTCCTGCTCATCATCCCTTTACTAGCTTCAAGGGCTCAATAGAAGACCTCGAGGCCGATCCTAGAGCAGTAGAAGCCAATGCATATGACCTTGTAATAAATGGTACTGAAGTTGGGGGTGGATCGATAAGAATTCATAAATCTTCTGAGCAGGCAAAAGTTCTGGAAGTGTTGGGTATTTCTGAAAACGAGGCACAAAATAAGTTCGGTTTTTTTCTTGATGCATTGAATTATGGATTTCCTCCCCATGGCGGTATAGCTTTTGGTTTAGATCGCCTAGTCATGCTCATGATGGGAGCAGATTCGATTAGATCAGTGATTCCCTTTCCTAAAACGCAGTCAGCTTTATGTTTATTGACGGATGCCCCTGCTAGAGTAGATTCTGAACAGCTTGAAGAGCTAGGTATTTCATTAACCGATCCTGACGGAGATTAAGATGGCTGGTCATTCCAAGTGGGCAAATATTAAGCACAGAAAAGGTCGCCAAGATGAGAAAAAACAAAAAATCTTCTCCAAATTTATTAGAGAACTGACAGTTGCATCAAGGCTAGGAGGCCCAATTGCAGCAGATAATCCTAGACTTAGGTTAGCTTTAGATAAAGCTTTAGGAGCCAACATGCCTAAGGATACTATTGATAGAGCTATTGCAAGGGGAGCTGGAAATTCAGAAGCTGATAATCTGGAAGAAATAAAATATGAAGGCTATGGTCCTAATGGTGTAGCGATATTAATTGATGCTATGACAGATAACAGGAATAGAACCGTTGCAGAGGTAAGACATGCTTTTACAAAAGCTGGCGGAAGCCTTGGAACGGATGGTTCGGTTGCCTATCAATTTGAATCTAAGGGAATAATCTCCATTTCAGGTTTATCAGAAGATGACACTCTCGAACTTGTCATTGACTACGATATTGAGGAAATTGAATCGCAAGGCGAGATTGTTACGGTAATTTGCAAACCTGATAATTTTTTAAATATAAAAGAAATTTTGGAGCAATCTAATGCAGGGATTGAAAATGCTGAGATTACTATGCTTCCATCTAATTCAGTAGAGTTAGGAGATGAAGATTCAGAAAAAGTTATCAGGCTAATTGATACTCTTGAAGACTTAGACGATGTTCAAAATGTTTATACAAATGCTGAACTAAGCGAGGCATCAGTAACATAAATGACTAATTCAAGAAACAAAGGCGCTTCTTTTGAAAGAGAAATTGCTAATGAATTAACTTCAAAACTTGAATTAAAGCATCAACTTAAGAGAATCCTTGAACAAACTAGGGAAAAACATTTACCTGATTTAATTCTCGGAAGATGGTATCTGGAATGCAAAAGATACGGTTCTGGCAATGAGCCAATGGATTCTTGGTGGGAACAAGTAGTATCAGCATCAGGGAAGGATAAAATTCCTGCTCTAATTTATAAATTTGATAGAAGGCCAATAAAGGTAAGAGTCCCATTATCAATCTTAAATGAAAATTTCAGTTTCAATGAAAACGTAACTTGTGATCTATCTTTTGAGGACTTTATTACGTTGATAAAAACTGAATTTTCTGAAGATTTAGAAAATCACAACAACAAACTGAAAGACTTTCAGTATTAGTCAAATGCACAAGTTACCTCTTCGAATATATTATGAAGATACAGACGCACAAGGCATTGTTTATCATTCCAAATATCTAAATTTTTTTGAAAGAGCGCGCGCCGAATGCTTGAGAGAAATTGGCTATCGACAAGAAGAATTATTAGAAGAAGATATTGCGTTTGTCGTAAAGAAACAAGAAATTGAGTATTTTTCTCCAGCAAAGCTCGACGATGAGATTGTAATAAAAACGATTTTATCCTCTTCAAAAAATGTTTCTTTTACATTCACCCAATCAGCAAACCTTAAAAATGATGAGAAGCAAGTTCTTTGCAAAGGACAGGTTTACTGTGGCTGTATTTCTCTAAAAAGGAATGCTCCTGCTAAAATTCCAGAGGAATTAAGAGTTAAAATGAAATCTTTGGTGCAAAACAATGACTGATTATTTTTCAATTTATTCCTTAATTCTAAATGCAAGCATAGTTGTTCAATTAGTAATAGGAATTCTTCTGCTGGCCTCAATTGGCTCTTGGGTGGTAATAGTAGAAAAATGGATAGTCACAAATAATGCTTTAAAAGAATTTTTTCTCTTTGAACAATTTTTTTGGTCAGGAGAATCATTGAATGACATTTACGATGACCTAAAAGCAAAAGAAGATCTCGTTGGAATAGAATCAATTTTTTATGAGATTTATGAAGACTCAATAGCTCAAGATAGTCAGGAGCTGCAAAAGGATGACTTAACTGCTAGATTCAAACGTGTTTCTAAAGTTTCTTTGATGCGACAAGAGGATCTTTTGGAATCAAGAATTTCATTCCTATCAACTGTTGCCTCGGCAAGCCCTTATATTGGCTTATTTGGAACTGTTTGGGGAATAATGAATTCATTTAGAGGATTGGCTCAGACATCGCAAGCAACTCTTTCTGTGGTTGCGCCGGGAATATCAGAAGCCTTAATTGCCACAGCACTGGGTTTGTTTGCTGCTATTCCAGCTTTAATCGCCTACAACTTTTTTGTGAAAAGAATTAATACTATCTTAAATCGATACGAGAGTTTCATTGAAGAATTCCAAAATCTTTTGGCAAGGTAAATGAGAAAATCAGACAGAAGTCAAATTAATGAAATAAATGTGGTTCCTTATGTTGATGTGATGCTCGTTTTGCTCGTAGTTTTTATGGTAACTGCACCTCTGTTAGTTCAAGGAATAAAAATTGATTTACCTGAAACAACTGCATCTGTGCTAGAGGAGAGTGAATTAGAAGAACTTACTTTAACAATCGATAAGAAAGGGCAGTTTTTTATAGAATTTGAATCCTATAAAAATAAATCATTTTCCATTGATACTTTGAAGCCTGTTTTGGAAGACATATTCAAGATTAATAACAATTTGAATGTTTACATTAGGGGAGATAAAGATGTCGAATATGACAATGTCCTAAAACTTTTAGCAGTTATTCAGAGTCTTGATCCAATATCAATCAATTTAATTTCCGATCCCATAAAAAATGATTAATTTAATAGCAGGTTTTTTTTGCTCCTTCTTTTTGCATGCTTTTTTATTCAGCTTCTTTTTCAATATTAATTTCAATGATTATTCAGAAGAAAAGATCATTCAGTTGCCCGTTAATCTAATCTTTGAAGAAAAAATAGAGCCTAAACCAAAAAAATCTTCATCTAAAAATGTCAAAACTTCTTCATCTTCTTTTTCAGAAGATGCCAAATCAAAAAATGATTTTGAGTCTGATGTGAATTCTTTTTTTTCTAATCTTGAAAAAGACAGAGATAGAGTTGAACAAATTTCTACTCAGTCAGAAGTTTTAAAAATAGCAGCTAAAATTAGAGCAGAGTATGAATTTTTGTGGCAAAAACCTAAAAATCTACCTGAAGATTTATTTGTTAAAGTTCTCATCTCAATTGCACCATCTGGTGAAGTTGTTAACTATGAAATTTTGAATAAAAGCGGCAATGAGGTTTTCGATCGATCTATTAGGATTGCTCTTGATAGGATAAGCTCTTTTGACTTTATTAAAAATATTTCAAGAAGTGATTTTGAGAAAAATTTTAGAGAATTTAACCTACAATTTTCTTCAAATTAATATGAGCCTTAAAGTATTTTTTGTTTCTATCTTTCTTTTTTCGTTATCTATTTTTTCAAATATAACTATTGAAATTAGCAGGGGAACAGAAGAGCCTCCAAGGATTGCTATTGTTCCTTTTCTTTATGATGATCAATCAATATCTTATTTATTGACTAATCAAATATCAGATAATTTATCTTTGTTTGGAGAGTTTGAAATAATTGCCAACAGCGATCTGATAGCCTTTCCGTCATCTCCAGAAGATTTTTTTTATAACGATTGGAAAACTTTAGATATTGATTACGTCGTAGCAGGATTCATAAGCCTTGAGGAGGATACATCAAAATTTATTGTTAATTACTTCCTCTTTGATATAAGGCAAGGAAGAAATCTCCTCAATGGAACTGCAAGGTCATCAGCAGATTCTCTCGTGCTCTCATCGCATAAAATGAGTAATAGAATTTACAAGCAGATAACTGGAGTGGACGGAATTTTTACAACAAAACTTATGTATATTCTCAATCCTGAAAAGGATAAATATCAATTAAACATATGTGATATCAATGGCGATAATGAAATTACTTTGTTTGACTCACCTGAGCCGATAATGTCTCCAGATTGGTCTCCTGATGGGAAAAAAATAAGTTACGTATCATTTGAGAATGGTAATTCCGAAATTTTTATCCAAGATTTATCCTCAGGGAAAAGAAATTCATTAAGAAGGTATCCTGGAATCAACAGTGCTCCTGTTTGGTCTCCAAATGGAAATTATTTAGCTTTTGTTTCTTCCAGGAGTGGCAATCCTGATGTGTATTTATATGATTTAAAGACGGAAAAGATTTCTAGAATTACTGCGCATTACGGAATAGATACAGAACCTTCATTCTCTGCAAACGGCAGGAAACTTCTATTTACCTCTAATAGATCAGGAACTCCACAACTTTATGAAGTTAGCCTAATTACAAGAAAAATTTCAAGAATAACTTTTGATGGAAACTATAATGCTAGAGGAAGATATTTCCCAGATGGGAAGAATATTGTTTTTGTTCATAGATCAGAAGAAAAGTTTCATATTTCAATAAAACGCCTCGGAAAAAGTGGTCTAAAGATGCTTACTGAGACTGCATTAGATGAATCTCCAAGCGTTTCTCCTAATAATAACTTCATTATTTATGCCACGAAAGACGCTGAAAACGGCTATTTAGCAGGAATTTCGCTCGATGGGCTGGCAAAGTTTAAAATACCTAGTAAAATTGGCGCTATTCGGGAACCTGTTTGGTCTCCTTTCTTGAACTAATTCAAGAATTTTGAGTCAGACATAATAGAACGTTTAACTAGATGAGGATAAAAATGGAACCAATAAGTATTTTTCTAATATCAATATTGGCATGTTTAGGTAGTGGTTGTGCTAATGATGTGGCTGACGATGTATCTGCATCTAGCTACGCTTCTGTTTCTGGTCAATCTGCTCAGATGGGACCAAAAATGGATGTAAATTTGCCTGATAAGGTTTATTTTGAGTTTGATAACTTTGACCTTGGTGATGATGCCATGGATACCTTGGAGCAGTACATTAGATTTGCTAAAAGAGCAAAGGCAATCAGATTAGAAGGGCATTGCGACGAGAGAGGTACAAGAGAATATAACCTAGCATTGGGTGAAAAAAGAGCTCAATCCGTTAAAGAATTTTTAATAGTCAACGGTATCTCATCTTCTAAGATTGATGTCGTTTCATACGGTGAAGAAAGACCAGATAGGCTTGGTTCTTCTGAATCGGCATATAAAGCTAACAGGAGAGTTGAGATATCTCTTTACTAGCTTTAAGTGATTAAAAGATCTCTTTTACTTTTATTTTTTTTAATAACCTCTTCGACTTGGGCACAAGATTCTGAGTCGGAAAGGTTGTTGTTAAATAAGATTAATTCCCTTGAAAAAGAAATTCAAACACTCTTGAGTCAGCTTGAAGAAATTAACTATAAATTAAATAGAATTGAAGATACGCAGCAACTCAGATATGTAGATTTAGACAAAAGAATCCACGAGTTAGAAGGTATTTTGTTGGTTCAAGAAGAAATAGAAGGAACAAATATAGATGAATTAGATCCTTTAGCAGGATTAATCGAAGAAGATGATGCTAGTAATGAATTTGATCTTTGGTCAGATTCTCTTCAACTCATTGAAGATGGAAGATTTGCTGAAGCATCAGAAAAACTAAGATACTTGATCCTTTCATTTCCTGAAGGAAATTTCATTGGAGATGCTTTATTTTGGTTGGGTGAAATATATTTTCTTCAAGAAAATTACGCTGATTCCTCTGATTCTTTTAATGAACTAATTTCAACTTATGCGGAACATAGCAGGGTACCAGATGCAAATTTTAAATTAGGAATGATAAGTTTAAGGTCAGAAGATTCTAATAAGGCAAAAGAATATTTTAATTACTTAATTAACAATCACCCCGACTCTGGAGCTGGTATACTCGCAGCCGAAGAATTGAAAAAGCTTCAATAATACGTGGGTCGTTAGCTCAGTTGGTAGAGCAGTTGGCTTTTAATCAATTGGTCATAGGTTCGAATCCTATACGACCCACCACTTTAATATGTCTATTTTTATGATTTCTATCGGTGGAGCTTTAGGCGCTTCATCGAGATATTTGATATCCTCATTTTTGAATAACTATTCAATTCTAAGTTTCACCCTCGGAACTCTGGTGGTGAACATCATAGGATGTTTTATTATTGGTTTTTATATTTCAGAGACTTCAGAAGTGATTTCAGAAAATATAAAAAATTTCTTAATCGTAGGATTTCTAGGATCATTTACAACATTTTCAGCTTTTACCAAAGAGTCTTTAGAACTGTATCAAACATTTGGAATGACAAATTCTTTTTTATATATTTTAGTAAATGTACTTTTATGCTTGAGTGCTACTTACTTGGGCTATAAGATTTCTTAGATGTCGGAAGAAAAAACTATCTTTCAAAAGATAATAGATAAAGAAATACCATCCACTACTCATTATGAAGATGATTTATGTATTGTTATTGAGGATATAAATCCCAAGGCTCCAATACATTTACTTATTATTCCAAAAAAACCAATTCCAAAATTATCAGATGCCTCTGAGGAGGATGTATCAATTCTCGGACACTTGATGTTTATCGTTGGAGAGATGTCTAGAAAATTTGAAACAGAAGATTCATTTAACGTCGTAATAAATAATGGAGCCTCAGCCGGGCAAACTGTCTTTCATCTTCACTTACATTTATTAGCTGGAAGAGATTTCTCTGATTTATTCCCAGCTTAATCAGCCCATTCTCTTTAAGGCTTCAGTAGTCTGATAAATTTCTTCCATTCTAGTCCTGATACTTTCACTTACCTCGAAGAAGTTTGTAGCCAGTTTTGATGCCTCTCTAAGCTGCATGATTGCTGCTTCAAATCGCCCCGTTAAAAAGAAGTACTCAGCTCTAGACCTATGCAATCCAATAAGGTTATTTGAGAAGCCTTGCACTTCTGCTAACTCATACCAAACGAAAGGGTCGGTAGGTCTTTTTTTTGAAATGTCATTTAAAATTTCTTCAGCTTCATCATATTTTTTATCTCTGAATAACGCTTTAGATAACAACAGGGAGATTGAATAATTATTAGGATGCAGGGAAATAAGGTTTTTTCCTAAAGAAACACTCTCAAGGATATTACCAGCCTTCATGTGAGCTTCCATTAAGGATATTTGAAGATTGATATTGATAGGATCTAATTCTATGCATTCTCTTATTAACGAAAAGGCTTTTGAATAGTCTTTATTATTTAGATACGCAAGGTGAAGGCCATACTTTGAAATAGTCTCATCTTTTTTTGTTTTTGCTTTTCTAAGTTCGCTGGAATATTTTCTTATTAAACCTCTAGGATTTTGCTCTATTCCGCTTTCAATTCTTTTTTTTACTAGATGAAAGTCAACTGAATCTCTGTAAGATACAAATGAGTTTTTTTCTACAAACTCAGTTTCCCTTATCCTGGCATCAGTAATACGATCCTTAGGAAATGGATGTGTCCTTAAGTAACCAAATTGATCTTCAGAATTATTACGAGAGAGATCCTGAAGTATCTTAAACATCCTTCCTTGTCCCTTGGGATCAAAACCTGACTTGACAAGATTATTGAAGCCTATTCGATCTGCTTCTTGCTCATTAGAGCGAGTGAAATTAGTATTTAATTGTTGCATCAAGGCTGGTCCAGTTATGATCGCCTGAGGATTATTAGATGCAGCCGCCAAAGCTATGCTTCCTAGAATCATTAGAGCATTTGCCAAAGGCGATCCTCTATTTTGACTTCTTGCATAATGTCTCTGGCTTAAATGAGCTAATTCATGAGTCATAACTGACGAAAATTCAGACTCATCATTTGTGTAAAAGAATAAACCAGTATTAATCCCTATTATTCCTCCAGCCGCTGCAAAGGCATTTATAGACTTATCATCAATGATAATGAATTCAAATCTTCTGTCTTTAACTTGTGAATTCTCTGCTAGCCTATATATCAAATCTTCTATGTATGACCTCACAAGAGGATCGGAATGCTCTTTAGCTTGCGATCTGAAAAGAGATAGCCATAATCTCCCCATTTCAAATTCACCAGATAACGACACAGATGCGGACGATCTATCTCCTAAAACTGGTAAATCATCCTGAATGTCCTGTGCACTCGAGAAAGATAGAACTACTAGAGTTAAAAATAAAAAAAATCTCTTCACAATAACAGTATAATTACTTTTGATTACTAGAAAACAAAATAGTTCAAAAGTTTATGGCTTCATATTTTAAAAATCTTATTGATAAATATTTTCATACGGAAGATCAAATTTCTTTATCAATTTTATTAGTTTTTATAGGAATTATAGTGATTTTTTTCGGTTCAATTCTTACGCCGTTATTTATAAGTGCTCTTGTTGCATATTTATTAAACAGTGTAGTTACTGCTACTGAAAGAAGAGGGTTTTCAAGACCGATAGGTCTAACTATTTCGATAACTTTGTTTTTTGGTCTATATCTTTCATTGTTTCTAATCTTCCCTTTACTCTCAAGACAAATAATTGGGTTGGTAAATGAATTACCTAGAATCGTAGAAAACTTAGAAGACATTCTTGTAAATTTCTTTAATGATTACCCAGAATTTTTTACCTCAGAACAAATCGAAAACTTGAGCGTAACTGTAACCTCTAGCTTGCCTAATATTCTTGAGCAAACCCTTTTACAGCTAAATGCTGGGTTTTCAGCAGCAATGAGTGCCCTTGTTTATTTGGTGCTAATTCCTTTTTTAGTATTCTTCTTTTTAAAAGATAAGAAGCAAATGCTTGAGTACGTTGCTTATTTTCTTCCTAGCGATAAAAGTTCAGCCTCCAAAATCTGGATAGAGCTGGATTCTCAGCTTTTTAAGTATCTTCGAGGTAAGGTTCTTGAATTAATCATTGTAGGGATTGTTACAACAACCGCATTTTCTATACTCGGTGCCAATTATTCTCTTTTACTTGGCATATTGGTTGGGTTATCGGTTTTGATACCATTATTTGGTGCTATTTTTGTAACGATACCTGTCGCTATCGTTGGCTATTTTCAATGGGGCTTGGATATGAATTATCTAATTTTCCTAGCTACTTATCTGATCATTCAAGCTCTAGATGGGAATGTTCTATTCCCACTCTTGATTGGAAGAGAAGTAAATCTCCATCCAGTTTTAATTGTTTTGGCAATACTTATTTTTGGAGGAATTTGGGGATTTTGGGGAGTTTTATTGGCGGTCCCATTAGCTACTGCGATAAGAGCAGTTATAAAGTCTTGGCCTGCAGTTAATAATTAACTTTTTAAATATTCTTCAAGAGTTTCTAAGACCTCTTGCGCATGTCCAGGAACCTTAACTTTCCTCCATTCCTTGATTAACTTATTATTTGAATCGATTAAAAAAGTACTCCTTTCTATTCCCATATATTTTTTTCCGTACATACTTTTTTCCTTAATAACATCAAATAATTTACAAAGTTTTTCCTCAGGATCACTTATTAGTTCAAAAGGAAATTTAAATTTTTCTTTAAAATTTTCATGAGACTTTAAGCTTTCTCTTGAGACGCCGAAAATTTCTGCATTTACATCTTTAAACTTTTTGTAAAGGTCCCTAAAATTTTCTCCCTCAGTCGTGCATCCGGGAGTATTATCTTTAGGATAGAAATAGATCACTAAATTCTTTTTATTATTTTTTAGATCAAAAACAGAATCATTTGTAGCATCTGCCTTAAAAGTTGGAATTTTTTTACCTTCAATAATTTTTCCCATTTTTTTCCTCTTAAAAAAGTAATTTATTTAAGTCAATAATATACAATTCAACTTTGCAAAAAGAAATATGTTAGTTAAGGGAAGTATAGTAGCAATTGTGACTCCTATGAAGGCAAACGGAGACCTTGATCTGGATGCTCTTGATAAACTTGTGGATTTTCATATTGAGTCAGGAACTAAAGGAATTATTGCGGTTGGTACAACAGGCGAATCTGCTACTTTGGAAGTTTCAGAACATATTTCGGTTATTGAAAGAATAGTCAAAAAAGCAGATAAAAAGGTTTTTATTTTTGCTGGAACGGGTGCTAATAGTACAAAGGAAGCAATATACTTGAGTATGGCAGCTAAAAGTGCTGGTGCCGATGCTTCTTTATCTGTTACGCCTTATTACAACAAGCCAACACAAGAAGGTCTATTCCAACATTACACTCAAATAGCAGATCAAGTTGAATTTCCTCAAGTGCTTTATAACGTTCCAGGAAGAACTAGTTGTGATTTATTGCCTGAAACTATAGCCAGGTTAGCACCTCATGAGAACATTTTAGGAATCAAAGAGGCCACGGGGGATCTATCAAGATTAGAAAAACTCAAAAAATTAATTAGCGATGAAACTTTTTTTCTATACTCAGGTGACGATGCCACGGCAACAGACTTTATTCTAAATGGAGGCCATGGAAATATTTCGGTTACTGCCAATGTTGTGCCCGATTTAATGTCTAAGTTATGTGATTTTGCTCTTGAAAAATCTTCAGAGGCAAAGGTTATAGAAAATAAAATTTCTAATTTAAACGAAATGCTTTTTTTAGAATCTAATCCAATACCTGTAAAATGGGCTTTAAGTAGAATGGGCTTGATAGATATTGGAATTAGATTGCCTTTAACTAACCTTTCTAAAGAGCATCAACAAACCTTGCAAGAGGAATTATTAAAACTTGAGTTAATTTGAGATGAAATTTTTTGTATTACTTTTAATATTAGCTAGCTGTGTTTCTGATCCATCCAAACAATCTAGAAATGCATATTTATTAGAGGAAGAAGATAACACTTTGTCTGAAGTCATTGAGGACATTACAATTCTCTTAGATTTGTATCCTATAAATGGCGAAATAGATAAAGAGAAATTAAGTTATGAGATTCAAAGACCAAGACAGTTTTTTTCTTCAGGAAGCAATAATGAAATAAGACTCCATAAACTGGGTCAAATTAGATGGTTATATGTTGAGTCATTGCCTAGCTCAGTATGGCCGATTCTTAATCAATATATTGAAAACGAAAATGATTTATCTATTAGGATTTCTGATCCAGATGAAGGAGTCATTGAAACAGAAATTTTCAACAGAAAGGATAAAGAGGTCAAGTATCGATTTAAAGTTGAACATGGAATAAGACAAGCCAGCACTGAATTATTTTTTACTGAGCTTGTTAAACAGGAAAATGATTGGGCTATTCTGGATAATGATAATTCTGAAGCAGATGAATTTTTAAGGAAGTTACTGGATTATTTTTCTTCAGCTACTGTTTCTCAAGGTACTTCCTTAGTTGCCTTAAACTTAAATCAAGGCAGAAAGTCTGAGGTAATCAATACGAATGATGGAAAATCATATATCAAACTGAGCATAGGTTTTGCTAGAACTTGGGCAGCTCTTAACAGAGCTCTTAAAGAGGCAGCAATTAATGTTAAGGATCTAAATAGAGAAGAGGGCTATGTTTTGATTAATTATGGGTTGCCTGAAGAAGAGGGAATCCTCGCAAGACTAAGAAAAAGTGAGCCTAAAGAGTATAAAATTATTGTAAGATCATCATCAGAAGATCTAACTCAAATAATGTTAGATTCAGAAGAATGGAATGATGAGCTTGAAAGTCTTCTATCTGAAATTAATCAATCTCTCTCTTAAAAAATAATTATGAAAAAAATAGAACTTTTATCGAGCGGCAAGGCAAAATCTTTATATACCACTGAAAATTCCGATCAGCTTATTATGGAGTATAGAGATGACACTTCTGCTTTTGATGGAAAAAAAATCGAAAAACTTGCTGGCAAAGGGACTGTAAATAACAGATTTAATGCGCATGTTATGCAACAAATAGAAAAATCTGGCATACCTACCCATTTCATAGACGAGGTTTCAGAAAATGAAAGCCTTGTTAGGAAGTTAGAAATGGTTCCAATTGAATGTGTTGTGAGGAATATTACAGCTGGGAGCATATGCAAAAGATTGGGGCTTGAAGAAGGCATGGAGTTAAATCCTCCAACGTTTGAATTTTTCTATAAAGATGATGAGTTAGGCGATCCGATGGTAAATGAATTTCACATTATTTCCTTTAATTGGGGAACTGAGGAAGATATAGAAGAGATGAGAGAATTAACTTTTAAAGTTAATGACGTTTTAAAAAAAATGTTTGCAGATGGAGGGTTATTGCTTGTCGATTTCAAACTCGAGTTCGGGAGACAAGATGGAAAAATGTACTTAGGCGATGAGATGACTCCTGATGGTTGCAGAGTGTGGGATGCTGAGACAAGAAAGAAGCTTGATAAAGATAGATTTCGACAAGGCTTGGGCGACGTAATTGAATCCTACCAAGAAATAGCCTCAAGAATAGGAGTTAGTTTAGAAAACTAATTTAAACCCTCGTTGATTGTCTTCAGTTTGTCTGATCCTGGGCAAAGCTCTTCCTCGTTAAGCATATTTAGAGGCTTGTCGATGGCGTTTAGAGTTTCGTATAGATCAGGAGCTTTGGTGTCAATATATAAAAGCCCCGTTGCAACTTTGCCCTCATCATTTTTCTCTCTGACGGTATTCAATGCGAGATTAGCATCAGTTGGATCATAACTACTGTCTAACTTTTCTAAAGACATTTTTGATCCATCATGTAAATTTACCTCAACAGTCTCTCCCTCTTCATAGTTTGCTGTGATTTCTCTACCTAAAGGAACAAAATCTACCTTACCCAAAGCATCATTATGTTCTCTGATGTGATCATAACTTTTTGTTGAAGCATCATGATTATTAAAAGTTACACAAGGACTAATTATGTCTAGTAGAGCAAATCCTTTATGTTGAAAAGCTCCCATTATTAATGGAACTAGTTGTTCCCTGTCACCAGAAAAACTTCTTGCAACATAACTTGCTCCTAGTTGAATAGCCAAAGCAGCCAAATCAACAGGCGGGAAGGGATTTTCTTCTCCATATTTATTGGGAGAGTCTTTATCGTTAGTTGCAGAAAATTGACCTTTTGTCAGACCGTAAGTTCCATTATTCTCAACGATATAAGTCATATCTACTTGTCTACGTATTGCATGAACAAACTGACCCATACCAATTGATGCACTATCCCCATCTCCAGATACTCCTATATATAAAAGGTCATCATTTGCACAGCTAGCCCCAGTTGCAATTGACGGCATTCTCCCATGGACAGAATTAAAACCGTGAGAATCATTTAAAAAATAAGCTGGTGCTTTTGAAGAGCATCCTATACCTGACAGCTTTGCAACCTTATATGCTTCTATATTCAACTCAAAGCATGCATCAATAATCGCAGCACTAATGGAATCATGTCCGCATCCTGCACAAAGGCTTGATACAGCTCCTTCATAATCTCTTCTAGTTAAGCCAAGTTTATTTTTCTTTAAGTTTGGATGATGATTTATTGGTTTTTGTATATAAGTCATGACTAAATCTTTTCTGGTTCACGTTCTCTAATTTTCTTTGCTATGAAATTTGCTTCAATAGGTTGACCATTGAACCAAACCAAAGATCTGAGCTTTTCTGCAGATATTCCACCTTCAGCCATAAGCAAGGTTCTCATCTGACTATCTCTATTTTGTTCTACAACATAAACATAATCATGCTTTTCAATGAAATCCCAAACATCTAAATTGAAAGGAAAAGCTTTCACTCTCATCAGGTCTAACTCTATACCTTCTTCTTTAAGCATATCTCTTGCTTCTATCATTGCAGCAGACGTACTACCGTAATAAATAACACCGGAGCAATTTTTTTTATCTGAAAGTATTATTTCAGGATCAGGGACTAACTCAGAGGCTGTTTTGAATTTTTGGACTAGCCTTCTTAGGTTGGTTGCATTTATTTCACCATCCTCAGAATATCTAGCGTACTCATCATGGGAAGTTCCTCTTGTAAAATATGCCCCTTTGCTTGGATGAGCTCCTGGATAAGTTCTGTAACAAATACCATCACCATCCACATCATGATATCTTCCAAATTTTTCTTCCATTTTTTCCAAAGCCTCAAAGTCCAACACCTTACCTCGATCAAACTTTCTGGAATCATCCCACTCCAATTCATCGACAACCCAGTCATTCATCCCCATATCAAGATCTGTAACAACAAAAACAGGAGTTTGTAGCCTATCTGCTAGATCAAAGGCCATTGCAGAAAATTCAAAACATTCTTTTGGATCTTCTGGAAGAAGCATTACATGTTTAGTATCACCATGAGAAGCATAAGCACAAGCCAAGATATCCGATTGCTGTGTTTTTGTAGGCATACCAGTGGATGGACCTCCTCTTTGAACATCAAACACTACAACTGGAACTTCAGCAAAATATGCCAGACCAAGAAATTCACTCATTAACGAAATTCCAGGACCACTGGTCGCAGTGAACGATCTAGCTCCATTCCAGTTGGCCCCGATAGCCATGCCAATAGCAGACAATTCATCCTCTGCCTGAACGCTTGCATAGAGGTTTTTTCCAGTTTTTTCATCAACTCTAAATTTTTTAGCGTATTTTTCAAAACCTTCTGCTAACGAAGTCGAAGGTGTTATGGGATACCAAGCGCAAATAGTTGCTCCTCCATAAACAGCTCCCAATCCAGCTGCTTCATTCCCACTAATAAGAATTTTTCCATCATTCTTATCCATCCTTTCCAGCGTCAAACCAATTGGATAAGGCAAATTATTTAAAACGTAGTCCCTTCCAATATTAAGAGCTTTAAGATTTGGCTCGATTAAGTTCTTTTTAGAAGCAAATTGTTCAGATATTAGTTCTTCAAAAATTTCATACTCCATATCTAGAAGTACAGACAAGGCACCTACATAGGCAATATTTTTGAACAAGGCTCTTTGCTTTGCATTCGTAAAAGACTCAACACAGAGGCTAGTGAGGGGAATTTCTATTACGTTAATATCATCTCTATAGAAATTTCTTTTCCAAGAAGAATCATATAAAAGATATCCACCAGAGTTGAGCTCTTCAACATCTTGATTGTAACTTTGAGGATTCATCGCAACAGAGAGGTCAACACTTCCTTTACTGCCAAGATACCCATTTTTATTAATTCTGATTTCAAACCAAGTAGGTAATCCTTGAATATTTGAGGGAAAAATATTTTTTGGACTTACAGGAATACCCATTCTGAAAACTGCTTTAGCAAACATTTGGTTAGCACTCGCTGAACCAGAGCCATTCACATTTGCAAATTTAATTACAAAGTCATTCTTAGAAACTAAGGAATCAAAAGTTTGAAGTTTTTCCATTATGCAACTTCCTTGTATTTTTTCTTATCTTTCGAATTCAAAGTTTGAGCTTCTGTGTAAGAAAACTTTTGAATATCCCAGGCTCCAGTAGGACATCTTTCTGCACAAAGCCCACAGTGAACACAAACATCTTCGTCCTTAACCATTACCCTGCCAGTTTTGAGTTTGTCTGAAACATATAAACTCTGATCTAAATTTACCGCTGGTATTCTAAGACTTCCTCTAACAAATTCTTCAGTACCGTTATCAGTGAAGTTAATACAATCGGTAGGGCAGATATCAACACAAGCATCACACTCAATGCAGAGATCTTCTTTAAACACTGTCTGCATATCGCAATTAAGGCATCTTTGAGCCTCATCTAGTGCAAGTTGTTCGTCGTACCCTAGCTCAACTTCTACTTTTAAACTTTTCAGTGCTTCGGAATGATCAGCATGAGGAACAATGTTTCTATCCTCTTGAGAGATATCATTATCATATGCCCATTCATGAACACCCATTTTCTGACTCACAAGATTTGTTAGAGGATCAGGTCTATCAAGAAGATCAACTCCGTTACAATAGTTATCAATCGATATAGCAGCTTGATGACCATGAGCTACTGCCCAAATAATATTTTCAGGTCCCCATGCTGCATCACCACCAAAAAAGACCTTTGGTAAAGTTGATTGCATTGTAGTTTTATCAACAATAGGCATATCCCATTCACCAAACTCCATTCCAATATCTCTTTCAATCCAATCAAAGGCATTATCTTGACCAATTGCTAATAAAACGTCATCGCACTCAATGACTATTTCCTCGCCAGTAGGAACCATCTTTCTTTTTCCATCATCGGAATATTGGGGTGCTACTTTCTCGAACTTAACTCCCTTAAGTTTTCCATTGTCATCTACAACAAATTCTTTGGGAGAAGTGTTTTCAAGAATAGGGATTCCTTCATCTATAGCTTCTTCAATCTCCCAATCTGAAGCCTTCATTTCTTCGAAAGGACTTCTTACAGTAACTTTCACATCTTCAGCTCCTAACCTAATGGCTGTCCTGCAGCAATCCATTGCAGTATTTCCACCACCAATTACAACTACTTTTTTCCCAATAGAAGATATGTGTTCAAAAGCGATACTAGTAAGCCAATCAATACCAATATGAATATTTTCAGATGCTTCATCTCTTCCGGGAATATTTAAATTTTTCCCTTTAGGTGCTCCTGTACCTACAAAAACAGCATCAAATTTTTCATCATCTACAAGAGACTTCATGCTTTTAATTTCAGTATTGTTAACAAACTTCGCACCCATTTTGATGACTCTATAAACTTCCTCATCTAAAACTTCTTCAGGTAATCTAAAAGATGGAATATTGGTTCTCATTAACCCGCCAGGCTTAGGATCTTTTTCAAATACCGTTACCTCGTAACCTAAAGGTAATAGATCTCTAGCTACAGTCAAAGAAGCAGGGCCACCACCAATCAAAGCAATGTTTTTTCCATTTTTTTCAGACGGAATCTCAGGAAGAAGAGTATCAAAGTCTTCTTTATTATCGGCGGCAACTCTTTTTAATCTGCAAATTGCTACCGGTTCTTCATGTGTTCTAGATCTTCTGCATGCTGGCTCGCAAGGCCTGTCACAAGTTCTTCCAAGAATTCCAGGAAAAACATTTGATTTCCAATTAAGCATGTATGCATCGGTATATTTTTTTTGAGCAATCAGTCTAATATATTCAGGAACATTGGTATGAGCAGGGCAGGCCCACTGACAGTCAACAACTTTATGAAAATACTGAGGATCAGATATATCTGTTTTGGGCATGTACTCGCCTATAGGAACGTCTGATTTACCAGAAATATCCTTTGATGGTTTAGAATTTTCCAAAAGGTTTTTTTCGGTATTGATAACGTCTCTAAACTCTTGGACAATTTGATCTCTCTTTAAAATTGCCTCGTCTAGATTTGAGGTTCCTGTGGTTTGCCTCAGATCATAACCTAACTTATCTCTTAGAGCTTTTGGAACTGAAAGTTTTACCCACCAAGTATTATGCCTTTTATAAAGATACTTGTTTTTGCTCATGATTCTGTACCTATAATCATTTAATTTGATTAGAGTGTACCTTATTTTTTTTCAAAGGTACATATGAAGATATAAAAGATCTTCTAAGAGGCTTATAATATGGGTATTTGATCTATTTTCCAGTTTCTTTATAATTAAAAGTTATAAAGTAGTTTATTAGTGTACCTTTTTTCTTTACTCTGTACCTGAATGAGAATAGAATACACACAAATTTATTGGTAGGTAATTTTGAAACAAATTTATTTAGATTATGCATCAACTACTCCTGTAGAAGAAGGCGTCGTTAAAAAGATGACAGACTTTATGTCCTTCGATGGGAATTTTGGGAATCCTGCTTCCAGATCTCACTCCTTCGGTTGGAAAGCTGATGAAGCAGTTGAAGAGGCAAGAAATAACCTTGCAACATTAATTGGTTGTGATCCAAGAGAAATCATTTGGACTTCAGGTGCTACTGAATCTGATAACCTAGCAATCAAAGGCGCAGCAAGATTTTATAAGAATAAAGGCAATCATCTCGTCACTTCAAAAATAGAACATAAAGCTGTTCTTGATCCCTTCAGGCAACTTGAAGAAGAAGGTTTTGAAGTTACATATTTAGAGCCAAACTCATCAGGAGAGATCACTGTTGAACAAGTTGCAGAAGCAGTCACTGATAAAACAATATTAGTGTCACTCATGCATATGAACAATGAATTAGGAACGATTACTGATATTGATTCAATAGGTGAACTAACTAGAAGCAAAGGAGTAATCTTGCATGTTGATGCAGCCCAAAGTATAGGGAAAATCTCTATTAATATGTCTTCAAACAAAATTGATCTTTTATCAATATCAGCTCATAAATTTTATGGCCCCAAAGGTGTAGGCGCATTATTTGTTAGGAGAAAACCCAGAGTTAGACTAGAACCATTATTTCATGGAGGCGGTCACGAAAGAGGTTTTAGATCTGGTACTTTGGCTACACACCAGATAGTAGGTTTAGGGGAGGCAGCAAGAATAGCTCATCAACAAATGGATGATGACTTAAGAAAGCTAGAAAATCTTAAAAGAATCTTTTGGGATGAAGTAAAAGATATTGAGGAAATCTACGTCAATGGAGATTCAAAAAACAAATTCCCTGGCATATTGAATATATCTTTTAATTTTGTCGAGGGTGAATCTCTAATTATGGCTCTTAAATCAATTGCAGTTTCTTCTGGGTCTGCATGCACTTCAGCGAGCTTAGAACCTTCCTATGTTCTTAGAGCGCTTGGAAGGAAAGATGAGCTAGCCCATAGCTCTATTAGATTTTCTTTTGGTAGATATACTACTGAACAAGATGTAAAGGAAACTGCTTTGCTTGTTAAGTCCTCAGTTGAAAGGTTGAGAGAAATCTCTCCTCTGTGGGAAATGTATCAAGATGGAGTAGATTTAGATAAAATAGAGTGGGCTTAATAGCTAAAGAGGATAAAAATGGCATATTCACAAAAAGTAGTAGATAAGTTTGAAGAAACTTTAAATAATCCTGAAAAGGCCAGCGTTGGTAGATGGAAGCCTGGCGATGAAGATTTTCATCGAGTAGGTACTGGAATTGTTGGTGCTCCAGCCTGCGGAGATGTGATGAAACTTCAAATAAAATGCCAGAACATTGATGGCGAAAACAGAATAGTAGATGCCAGGTTCAAAACATACGGTTGTGGTTCAGCTATTGCATCAAGTGGACAATTAATTGATATGCTTAAGGGCAAAACTTTGGAAGAGGCTCAAGCTATTTCTAATCAAGAAATTGTCGATATTTTAGAATTACCCGCAATTAAAATTCATTGTAGTGTGCTCGCAGAAGAGGCAATTCATCGCGCAATAGATGACTTTAAGAGTTTAAGAAATAATGACTAATGCCCAAGATAACTATTTTGCCACATGCAGAGATATGTCCTGAAGGAGCAGTTGTAGAAGCTGAACCCTCTAAGTCAGTCTGCGAAAATTTACTCGATAATAATATTTTAGTAGAACATGCTTGTGAGATGTCATGTGCATGCACTACCTGTCACGTAATTGTTACTGAAGGGTTCGATACTTTGGAAGAATCATCCGATGACGAGGAAGATATGCTTGATAAGGCGTGGGGTCTTGAGCAAAGGTCTAGACTTAGTTGCCAATTAAGAAATCTCTCTAATGATATTACAATCCAGTTTCCACGATATACTATCAATATGGTTTCAGAATTACATCCAAATAAGCATAATTTAGACGCAGAAGATAAGAAGTCTCTCAGTAAGGACGATTTCTTTGTCTCTAGCTCTGCAGTAAGTCATCTTGTTGAGATGATGAAGTCCAATCCAGGCTCAAATGGAATTAGAATATCTTTAAAAGACTCTGGATGCTCAGGATATGCTTACAATCTAGATTACGTAAAAGATGAAGATCCTAATGATTACCATGGAAATTTCTCTGGTGTTGATGTTTATATCAAAGACACAAGCTTGATTTTCCTCAAAGGTACAGAATTGGATTTTATTCAAGAAGGCGTAAATCATAATTTAGTCTTTAAAAATCCTAATGTTGAAAATGAGTGTGGATGCGGCGAAAGTTTTACATTTTCTAACAAACCATTTGCGGAGCTTAAATAGTTTCTAATCTTTGACAAAATGCTTTGGACAGATATTTATGAAATCGTCGACGAACTTATTGAAAAGCACTCTGAAACTGATCCAGAAAAAATTTTGTTTGTTGATTTAAGAAAAATGGTTATAGATTTGGATGGTTTTACCGATGATCCAGACAGATCAAATGAAAAGATATTAGAAGCGATTCAGGCAACTTGGATTGAAGAAAAAGACTAATTCTTAAGGAGGAAATATGGAAAATACTTTATGCATAATCAAACCTGATGCTGTAAAAAATGGCTTCATTGAAGATATAAATGAAAAGATAAAAGAATCGGGAATAAAAATTACTAAATCTAAACGCCTTACTCTGGATAGAGAAACAGCAGAAAACTTTTATGCAGAGCATTCTGAAAGACCTTTTTTTGGAGAACTTGTTGATTTTATGACATCCGGTGATTGCGTCATTCAGGTCTTAGAAGGAGATGACGTTGTTTCTAAGTACAGAGAATTAATGGGAGCAACTAACCCAGCTGAAGCAGATGAAGGAACACTAAGAAAATCATTTGCCACTTCTTTGGGAGAGAACGCTGTGCATGGCTCTGATTCTTTGCAGTCAGCTGAAAGAGAGATTGCTATCATGAATGATCTTTTCTAGAGAGAACTTTGGATTTTGACCTAGCAAAATTCCGAGCAGAAAAAGGAATTTCACTACATGAGATTTCTACTAAATTAAATATTCCAGAAAAATTTCTTCTAGCCATAGAGGAACTAAATTTTGATGAACTGCCAGCACCTATTTTTGCTAAATCACAAATCAAGAAATATTGTTCATTTTACGATCTTGAACCTTCAATAATTCTTGAAAAATATGAAAAATTTCTGAAAGAAAAAAAAATTTCTAATGAAGATGAAGACCAAGAATCATCAGAGAGCTTTTTTTCTAATTTTGTATCTAAATTACTAGAAAGAAAGATTACTATTCTTTCAATTATTATTTTTTCTTTGATAATTCTTTCCTACTTGTTATTCGGAGGCGATGATCAGAAAAAAGATGTCAGTTACATTGAAAATATTTCAGATGATCAAGAAATTATCAATGACGAGTCAGTTTCTGAAACCGCTATAGAGAAAGACGCAAACATTCCAAATAATATTCTTGAAAACCAAATAGCTTTTGATCAAGATCCAGATGTTCCAACCATTGATATTGACTTTGAGAGGGATGATAAGAAAATTCTCTCAGATGATAATGTCAGTGAAATTGAAATAATAGTCCAAGGCGAAAGTTGGGTAGAAATTATTGATAATGAGCAAATTCTTTTGTTTGAACTTCTTCAAACAGGTCTTTATGAAGTAACTGGATATGGCCCTTTCAAATTTAAAATAGGACACTCTCCATCTGTGAAGATATACTTGAACGGAAAAAATATAGATTTTTCAGAAACTGTGAGTCAATACACCGATTATGCTCACTTTCTATTTGAGAACGGAGTAGTTGTTGAACTTTTTAAAGATTAAAAGACGAAATTCTCTAAAAATTAAAGTTGGCAATGTAGAAATTGGTGGCGATGCCCCAATTAGTGTTCAAAGCATGACGAACACTAAGACAGAGGATGTCCAAGCGACTCTAGATCAAGTAAAACAGCTTGAAGATGCTGGAGCAGATTTAGTAAGAATTTCTGTACCAAATGAAGAAGCAGCAACGGCTTTCAAGTTTATAAAAAAAGATTCCAATGTTCCTCTCATCGCAGATATACACTTTGATTATAAGATGGGTATTCTGGCTGCTAAAAACGGAGCCGATTGCTTAAGAATTAATCCTGGCAATATTGGTAACATCGATAGAGTTAAAGAGGTAGTTAAATGTGCGGAAGATAAAGATATTCCAATTAGAGTTGGCGTCAATGCTGGTTCTTTAGAGAAAAAACTACAAAAAAAATATGGTGAGCCCACACCTGAAGCCTTGGTCGAATCAGCCATGAATCACGTGGATATATTGGAATCTCTTAATTTTCAAAATTTTAAGCTTAGCATCAAGGCATCTGATGTTGGCATGATGGTAGAAAGCTATAGGATTATTGCAGAAATTATAAAACAACCTTTACATCTTGGTCTCACAGAAGCAGGTGGGTTCAGATCTGGCACAGTTAAATCATCCATAGCTATGGGTGCATTATTAATGGATGGAATAGGGGATACAATCAGGGTGTCACTTGCATCAGATCCGGTTGACGAAATAAAAGTAGGTTTTGATTTATTAAAAAGCTTAAAACTTAGATCAAAGGGAATCAATTTCATAGCTTGCCCAAGCTGTTCAAGACAAAATTTCAATGTAATTGAAACTATGAATCAATTAGAAGCAAGATTAGAGGATATCAAGGAAAATATTGATGTTGCTGTAATTGGTTGTTATGTGAATGGACCCGGGGAATCTAAAGCAGCTCATGTTGGTATAACTGGGGCAGATCCAAATAATTTGATTTATATTGATGGAGAGCCTGATCACAAAATAGGGAATGAAAATCTCGTAGAGCATTTGGAAAAACAAATCAGAGATAAAGTAAAATCTATTGAGATTGAGAATAAAAAAATAATTGCTAAAGGTTAGATTATGTCAAAAGTAACAAAGCCCAGAGGTTTCAATGATCTGGATCCGAGTGAGTTTGAGCATAAATCAAAACTACTAAATGAAATAAAAACCATTTTTAATAGTTATTTTTTTAAAGAGATTGAAACTCCCATAGTAGAGAAGAAAGAACTTTTTATCAGATCTGTTGGGGAGGAAACAGACATAGTAAATAAGGAAATGTTTACCTTTCAAGATAGGAAGGGTGAGGGTTTAGTTCTCAGACCAGAGGGCACAGCAGGTTGTCTTAGGTTTGCCATTGATTCAGGTTTGCTTGATTTAGGTCCAATTAAACTGTCTTACGCGGGTCCAATGTTTAGATATGAACGACCTCAAAAGGGTCGATCAAGGCAATTTTTTCAAGTAAGCGCAGAAACATATGGCGTCAGGGGGTTTGAGGCAGATCTTGAGTTGCTGATGATGGCAAATGAAATTTTCCAAAGATTTGGAATAGGCAATGTTTCACTAAATATCAACTCTCTCGGTGATGAGGAATCTCAAAAAAAATATGCTTCAGACTTAAAGAAGTATTTAAGTGATTTCTCTGAAGCTCTTGATGAGGATAGCTTGAGAAGACTTGAAACTAATCCCCTAAGAATCTTAGATTCCAAAAATGAAGAAACTCAAAAAGTCATTAAAGATGCGCCCAAAATATCCTCATTTTTAAGTCAAAAATCAGCTGACAATTATGAGTTAATCAAAGAAGGCCTTAATGATTTAGGAATATCGTATATAGAAGACGAGAAATTAGTCAGAGGTCTCGATTACTACAACGACCTCGTTTTTGAATGGACATCTCCAGATCTCGGAAGTCAAAACACTTTTTGCGGAGGGGGAAGGTACGACAGATTATCCAAACAACTTGGTGGAAGAGATTGTCCCGCTGCTGGTTTCTCGATTGGTCTGGATAGACTTGCTTTGATTACTCAAGCAAACGAATCAACTTCTTCGTCGTCTCTTCAAATAATACTTACCGATGAAAGCTATGTTTCAGATGGGCTTAAGCTCTCACAAGAGTTAAGAAAAGATAATAAAGATTTAAGAGTTTTGTTCTCTGGTTACCAATCTTCACTAAAAAATCAGCTGAAAAAAGCTGACAAGAATAATATTGATTTTGCGGTTATAATCGGCCCGGAAGAAGTGAGGTCAAAAAACTTTTCACTAAAAAAATTAAAAGAGGATGAGGATCAACTCACTCTTGAATATGATCAACTAGTTAAAGAGCTAAAAAATGAATGAAGATCCGTTTAGTTCATCTGCAGAAGCGAGACTATCTGGTTTTTTTGCTTGGATAAAATCTAATGCAATATCAATAACTCTTGTTTTAGGTCTTCTAATTGCTGCATTTTTTATCTATCTATACTTCCAAAATAAAAATGAAGAAAGATTGTCTGAAGCTTTTGAAGCTTATCAAAATATTATTGAATCTTTTAATAATGCGGAATCAACCCTAGAGGATTTCATGATGCAAATGGATTCAGCGCAGTCTAGCATCGAAAAAACAGTTTACGAGACAGCATCTGATCTCTTAGTTGCTAAGAAAGCTTTCGACGAAGCCAATCTTGATTTAGCAAAAGGAAAACTTACTAAGATAATCAGAACTGCCGATAACTCTAATAACCCGCTGCACGATATTGCTGTTATAAGATTAGGATATATTTTGATCCAAGAAAGAAATTTTGACGAAGCTAAGAAAAATTTAGCTCCAAGATTGGATTTTTATGAACCTAAGAGACTTGAGTTATTAGGAGATATAGCAAGCTTTGAAGAATCATATGAAGCAGCAAACACATATTACGAAGAGGCTATAAAGGCAACAGGCGATCAAGGATTCATAGAGTTGATGAATATAAAATTATCACTTCTCCCGTCATCTTAAATTTCATGAAAATAGCAAATTTAATAGTTTTATTGATTACTTTTTTTGTTTTGCTGGGTTGTGAATCAGATGGAGAGGAAATTAATCTGCCTACTCCCTTGCAAGAAATAGAATCTGAGGTTAGCGGTGAAATTCTTTGGAAAAAGAAAATTCTAAAGAATCCTATTTTTGGAAGGTTTGATATTCACTTTGATGATAATTTTTTCTACTACATAACTTCCGAAGGTTTTTTAATCAAAGGCGATATAAGAAACGGTCAAGAAATTTGGAAAAAAGAAATTTCCAATAGTCTTTCTGCTGGTTTGGGACATAGTTTTAGAACATTGTTTGCTGCTTCTTCAGATGGGGATGTTTTTGCTTTGGATGATGAAAACGGTGAATTGAAATGGCAGGCTAGCGTCAATACAGAAGTTCTGTCTTCTCCGGTTGCAAATGGGAGAATTGTTGCCGTGCAATCTGTTGATGGAAGAATAACAGCATTAGATTTTAAAACCGGGGAATTTAAATGGGAGTATTTGGCAGTAATTCCTCAATTGACTCTGAGAGGTACGTCAGAACCTTATTTTTCTAACAATATGCTATTCATAGGTTTTGCCAACGGAAACTTAGCTATGATTGATCCAGATTCAGGAGTAGTTAGATGGGAAATTCCTTTAACTTTAAGCGAAGCAAGTTCAGAATTTGAAAGGATAATAGATGTCGATGCTAAACCGATAGTAACCTCGGGATTAGCAATAGGAGCTGCCTATCAAGGAAGTATTTCTGCTATTGAAATTCAATCAAGCAGAACAGTATGGAGACAAGATTCATCAATCTTTCAAGATTTTATTTCTTATCGAGGTGATATTTTCTTCGTTGATCAGTACGATGAAATTTTTTCACATCGGACTGTGGATGGTGACTTAGAATGGAAAAATTCTGAACTCAAATACAGAGAATTAACAAAACCTATTAGATACAAAAATAATCTGGTTGTTGGAGATTTAGAGGGCTTTCTTCACTTTGTAGACTTAAAAACTGGTAGTTTAGTTGGCAGAATACAGCCAACTAAAAATAAATTAGTTTCATTATTTTCTCAGGATAACTTCCTGTTCGGAGTTGATTCGAAAGGCGCTTCCTTTTTACTTTCTGTAAAATAAACCTTAAAGCAGTTATGAAACCAATTATTACGATATTGGGCAAACCAAATGTGGGAAAATCCTCCCTGTTTAATGCTTTATTAGGAAACAACGAATCCCTTGTTGCAAATATAGAAGGTCTTACCAGAGACAAACAATACGCAAATTTAATTATTAACCATAGCAGTTATGTTCTTGTTGATACTGGTGGAATTGGCTTAACTAACAATGAGATTGATTTTGCTGTAACAAAGTCATCGTTAAGTTCATTTGAAGAATCTGACTTAATTATTGCGTTATTTGATTCATCAACCAATTTATCAAAAATAGATGCAGAGATCTTAAATTACATAAGAAAAGCATCTGTCCCTTTTATTCCTGTTTTGAATAAATGTGATTTAAAAGAAAGCGAAAATAATAAAGATCTTTATTACGAGGAAGGATTGCAAAATATTGTTGAAATATCAGTAACAAAAAAACAGGGAATAAGAACCCTTGAGAAGAAAATAGAAGAAATTCTCCCTTCAAGAGAGCAGGCAGAAGACGGTATGCAAAGTAATTTGAGAGTTGGAATAATTGGTAAACCAAATGCCGGAAAATCAACTTTTTTTAATAAACTTCTCCAAGCTGAAAGATCTTTAGTAGATAAATCAGCAGGCACAACAAGAGATTCAATTTCACATAAATTAGATATAAATAAGGCTGAAGTTATTCTTACTGATACAGCGGGGATAAAAAGAAAAAATAAATTAAATGATCAAATAGATAATCTGATCACCAGAGAATCAATAAATACTCTAAAGAATGTTGATGGAGTCGTTTTTTTGATAGATGTTCACCAGTCCATTTCAGATCAAGATCTTCAAATTATCTCCCTATGCCTTACTTCAGGGAAGCCAATCGTCATAGGTTTAAATAAAAGCGAGAATTTAAGTAAATCAGATAAATTAATCCTTAAAAAAGAAATTAATAGAAGGTTGTCTTTTGCGAGTCATTTAGAAAGTAAATTTATTTCTGCAAAAAAAAATATAGGAACTAAGGCTTTAGTCAGAGGGTTAATTAAAATTATAAAAAATTCAAGAAACAAAATATCAAAAAAAGAATTAAATGAAATTTTAGAAAGAATTGTAGAAAAAAATCCACCGCCAATTTCAGGAAGATTTAGACCAAACCTCAAATTTGTCCAATTGCAATCGAATAGACCTTTCACCATTTCAATTCATGGTAATAAACTCAAAGATATCAGTAATTCCTACACGAAATACATAGAAAAACAATTCAGAAAAGAACTGGATTTAAAGGGAGTTCCAATCAAAATTTTTTATAAGACTGATGACAATCCTTTTAAAGATAAAAAGAATAAGTTGACAGAAAGACAATTAAAAAAGAGGGCAAGGATAAGAAGGCGTTGATCGTTTTATTTTAAGCATTATAATTCTCTTGCCCTCCGAAAAATAAAATGTCAAAACCGCCAGTTAATTTAAATTTATTTACAATTCAGTTTCCAATCACTGCATTGTCTTCTATTTCGCATAGAATTTCTGGAGTCATTTTATTTTTCTTAACCTTCCCCTTTGTTTCATTGGTATTAGTTGCAATTCAATCGCAAGGGGGTTTTGATTATGCGTCAGCTCTAATGGCTCATTTCATCATGAAATCAGCATTGACCTTATACGTCGCGGCAATTGTTTATCACTTTTTCTCTGGGTTAAGACATTTGGCAATGGATTTTGGATATTGGGAGACACTCAAAGCCTCTAGATATAGCGCAATGATTGTTTATCTTTTATTTTTAGTTATGACTGTAATTTTTAGCTTTTTAATATGGTAACCAAGTTAAGAACATTTAAGAGAACTGGAGTTTTTGAGTTCTTTGTCATAAGACTTACCGCAGTTTTTCAGGCACTCTATTTTTTGGTTATATCCTTCTATTGGTTTCAGGTTGAACCTGTTAATTTTTCGGATTTAACGGCATTATTTGACAACATTTTGTTTAGGATTTGGACTTTCTTGATACTTGTTTCAATTTCCTATCATGCAATGTCTGGAATGTTGAATATTGCACATGATTATTTGACATCTAGGCTTTTAGGAAACGTATCAGGATTTGTAAAAAACTCTTTTCTAGCTTTATGTTGGATACAAGTTTTAGGTTCAATTACGGTAGGAATTTTATTAATAGTGAGTTAACTCTATGGCAATGAATGGAAAAGGTGAGGAATTAGACGCAAGTAAACTGAAAGTACTAGAGTTTGATGGAATTGTCGTAGGAGGCGGTGGATCTGGCTTGATGGCTTCCTTGCAATTAGCCCAATCCGGTTTCAAAACCGCTGTAGTTTCAAAAGTTTTCCCAACAAGATCACATACTGTTTCCGCTCAAGGAGGCATTACTTGTGCAATACAAAGTGCTGATCCGGATGATGACTGGAGATGGCATATGTACGACACTGTTAAAGGTTCGGACTTTATTGGCGATCAAGATTCTATCGAGTACATGTGTCAAGAAGGCCCCAAAGCAGTTTTTGAACTTGAGCATATGGGATTACCTTTTTCTAGAACAGAGGAAGGAAAAATTTATCAGAGGGCTTTTGGAGGCCAATCAAAGGATTACGGGAAAGGCGGTCAAGCAGAGAGAACTTGCGCAGCAGCAGATAGAACCGGCCATGCTCTTTTGCATACTCTTTATCAAGCAAACCTTAAAGCCGGAACGAATTTTCTAAGTGAATGGTTTGCAGTCGATCTGGTTAAAAATGGAGATAATCAAGTCGTTGGAGTCATAGCTTTCGAAATAGAAACGGGAGAGCCTTATTTTCTAAAATCTAAAGCTACAGTTTTAGCAACAGGCGGTGCTGGAAGGATATACCAAACGACATCAAACGCGATGATCAACACTGGCGATGGAACTGGAATGGTTCTAAGAGCCGGCTTCCCAGTTCAAGACATGGAGATGTGGCAGTTCCATCCTACTGGCATCTATGGTCACGGCACTCTAGTTACTGAAGGATGCAGAGGTGAGGGTGGTTACCTGGTGAATAAAGATGGTGAACGATTCATGGAAAGATATGCACCTAACTATAAAGATCTTGCCAGTAGAGATGTAGTTGCAAGATCAATGATGTTAGAAATTCTTGAAGGCAGAGGATGTGGCCCCGATGCAGATCACGTTTACCTTAAATTAGATCACTTGGGACCTGAGATTGTTCATAAAAGACTTCCAGGTATAACAGAACTTTCTAAAACATTTGCTCACGTTGATCCCGTTGAACACCCTATTCCTGTAGTGCCAACTTGCCATTATGCAATGGGAGGAATACCAACCAATGTACATGGTCAAGTACTTACTCAAGCAACAGACGGAACTGACAATGTAGTTCACGGTCTCTATGCGGCAGGAGAAGCAGCTTGCGTCTCTGTTCACGGGGGTAATAGACTGGGTGGAAACTCTCTCTTAGATCTTATTGTCTTTGGAAGATCTGCTGGGCTTCATATCGAAAATGCACTCAAAGATGGAATAACTTTATCTAAGGCTACCAATGACGATATTGATCAAGCTTTGGTTAATTTAAATAGGGTGAATATCAGTTCAACTGGCGAGGATGTTGCAACTGTAAAAGCTGAGTTACAAAAAAATATGCAATTAAACTTTGGTGTATTTAGAACTGGGGACTTAATGGAGAAGGGGTTAGTTGAGTTAGAGAACATTAGAGAGAAAACACAAAACATACACTTAACGGATAAATCGTCTAGGTTTAATACGGCTAGAGTCGAGGCATTGGAGCTTCTGAACTTAATAGAAGTTGCGCAAGCTACTGCTGTGTGTGCTAATGAAAGAAAAGAAAGTAGAGGCGCTCATGCTAGGGATGACTTCCAAGAAAGAGATGATGAGAATTGGTTGAAACACTCTATTTATTTTGCTGATACAAAGGAAGTGACTAAAAGAGACGTCAATTTCCGTCCTAAAACTGTTCAGGCCTTTCAGCCAATTGTGAGAAGTTATTAAGATGGATGCAATTGCCTCAAAGTCTATTTCCTCAATTAATCTTTCTATCTATAGGTATGACCCTGACAGCGGTAAAAAGCCTTACATGCAAGATTTATCAATAGACATTCCTGAAGGGCAAGACATTATGGTTTTGGATCTTTTGAATATGGCAAAAGAACAAGATCCAAGCATATCTTTTAGAAGATCTTGCGGAGAAGGTGTATGCGGATCGGATGGAATGAATATTAATGGAAAGAATGGATTGGGTTGCATCACTCCGCTTTCTGAGGCTTTGAAAGGCAACAAAATTGTTCTCAGGCCTTTGCCAGGGCTACCAGTTATAAAAGATCTGATAGTTGATATGAAACAGTTTGTAGATCAATACAAAAAGATTAAACCGTATTTGATCAACGATGAAGAAAAACCAGAAAGAGAAATAAAGCAAACTGTTGAAGAAAGAGAAAAGCTAGATGGGCTTTATGAATGCATTATGTGTGGATGTTGTTCAACAGCTTGTCCTTCATTTTGGTGGAATCCTGACAAGTTTTTGGGTCCTGCAGCTCTTCTTCAGGCTCACAGATTTATTAGCGACAGCAGAGATACTGCAACTGAAGAGAGACTTGATCAACTTGAAGATGCCTTCAGTGTCTTCAAATGTCATGGAATCATGAATTGTGTTTCCGTATGTCCTAAGGGTCTTAACCCCACAAAGGCAATTAACGAAATAAAGAAAAAATTAGTGAAAAGAGCTTTATAATAAAAGCTTGAACATTCACGAATACCAATCAAAACAGATTTTCAAAGAGTACGGACTTCCCGTTCCTAACTTTTTAACTGCAAACACAACCGAAGAAGTATTAGCCTCTGCAAAAGAAATTTCTGATACAAATTGGGTTGTCAAAGCTCAAGTTCATGCAGGAGGAAGAGGAAAAGCAGGCGGGGTGAAAGTAACGGATAACTTAAAAGAAGTTGAAGAATTCGCTGACAAGTGGATAAACAATAAGTTAGTAACTTATCAGACAGATGACCAGGGCCAGCCAGTATCTTGTATTTTAGTAGAGGAGTGTACTGAGATAAAAAAAGAATTTTATCTTGGGGCAGTAATAGATAGATCAACAAGATCCCTAGCAGTTATGGCTTCTCCTGAGGGAGGCATGGACATAGAGAAAGTGGCAGAGGATCATCCCGAAAAAATATTTAAAGTCTTTCTTAAGTCTCCATCAGTAGGAAATGAAGATCATTTGCCTCTTGCAGAAGGTCTTGAATTATCTGAAGAACAAACAAAAGAATTCAAAGATATTTTCAGAAACTTGGTCAAACTTTTTTTCGAAAAAGATTTATCTTTAGTTGAGATTAACCCGCTAGTCCTTAATGGATCGGACAACTTAGTATGCTTAGATGGAAAAATTAATATCGATTCTAATGCTCTGTTTAGACAGGATGAAATCTTAGAATTAAGAGATATCTCTCAAGAGGAAGAAAAGGAGTTAAGAGCTTCTGAATGGGATTTAAACTATGTGTCCCTTGAAGGAAACATTGGTTGTTTAGTTAACGGAGCAGGTCTCGCAATGGCAACCATGGACATTATTAAATTAGCTGGAGGAGAGCCAGCAAATTTTTTAGATGTTGGCGGTGCAGTTGATGAAAAAAGGGTTGCAGAGGCATTTAAAATCATCTTAGAAGATGAGAACGTAAAAGCAATACTAGTAAATATATTTGGCGGCATTGTAAGGTGCGATGTGGTGGCTGATGGAATAATTTCTGCTGTAGAGGGAGTGGGCGTAGATGTTCCGGTAGTTGTCAGACTGAAAGGGAATAATTCTGAGATCGCAAAGGAAATGCTGGGTAAAACTAATTTAAATATTATAGCTGCATCTGAATTATCTGAAGCTGCAGAAAGGGCTGCTGAGATAGTTAAATGAGCATCCTCGTCAACAAAGATACCAAAGTAATTTGTCAGGGCTTCACCGGTTCTCAAGCCACATTGCATTGTTCCCAAGCTATTGAGTATGGGACAAGCATCATTGGAGGGGTAACACCAGGAAAGGGTGGAGAAAGTCATTTAGATCTTCCTGTATTTAATTCTACAAAAGAGGCTCAACAAGAGTTGGAAATAGACGCAACAATAATTTTTGTTCCTGCTAAGTTTTGTAAAGATTCTGTTCAAGAGGCTATTGATGCAGAAATTCCATTGATCATTTGTATTACTGAAGGAATACCTACTTTGGATATGATGAAGTTAAAACAAAATGCTGACTCTGCAGGTTGCAGAATTATTGGTCCAAACTGCCCTGGTGTGATTACGCCAGATCAATGCAAACTTGGAATCATGCCCGGGTATATTCATAAGCCAGGGAAAATAGGAATCGTTTCAAGATCGGGAACTTTAACTTATGAAGCTGTTGATCAGACCACTCAAGCTGGTTTAGGTCAAAGCAGTTGCGTGGGAATTGGCGGAGATCCCATTCCAGGATCAAGTTTTATTGATATTTTGCAGCTTTTTGAAGAAGATTCTGAAACAGAAGGAATCGTGATGGTTGGTGAAATTGGAGGAACTGCTGAAGAAGAGGCTGCTGAGTTCATTCAGTCTAATGTTTCCAAACCTGTGGTTGCATATATTGCAGGAGTCAGTGCTCCACCCGGGAAAAGAATGGGACATGCCGGAGCAATAATCGCTGGTGGAAAAGGAACAGCGGAAGATAAATTCTTAGCTCTTGAAAAGGCTGGAGTTCATACAACTAGAAGCCCTGCCAAAATAGGAGAAGAAATAAGCAAACTAGTATGAAAAATTTCCATTGGTATTTTTTCATTCTCTTTTATTCGATTTTTTTTATCTGGTATTCAAATCTTTCAGGTCCACTGAATGATGAAGAGATTGATTCCTTTATGAAAGTCATTTCTGAAAGAAGTGGCAACGACGAACAAAACATTCAGCGTTTAAGAAAATTCATGGAAGAAGACGACGGAAAGGATTTTTTCATGGTTAACTTTTTAGACTACAACGAATCTCCAGAAACAATGCCAGCAACTGGCAAAGGAGCATCCTCTTCAAATCTTATGAATTACTACATGGAATACATGTATCCTGAAATGTTTAAAAGAGCATCTCATCCAATTTTTTTCTCAGAAGTTTTTTTTCCAGCTATGGACATTGTGTCAGCACAAGGCATGGAGGAATGGGATAACGTTGCTTTCGTTAGGTACAGAAGCAGAAAGGATATGTTGGAAATTGGCTTAAATCCAATTTTTGATGAAAGACATCTTTATAAAATAGAAGCCTTAGAGAAAACAATAGCTATACCGGTAGAGACACCTCTCCTGAACGATTTAAGACTGATCCTTTTTTTTCTATTACTGACTTTAGGCTTAATAATTGATCGGATTCGAGCTTAGTTTTATTTATGAGGTGTAACTAAATACTTCTCCCCAGTAGCCTGTTTTGCATAAGTCAGAATTGAATCTGCATCCAACATCTCAGAAAGAGAAACCTCTTTAGTGTAATTACTAGCAAAAGTTGTTGTAATCTCATCAGCCACGCGTTGCCTCATCTTTTGGAAAATTTCATTTCCTGCTTTTGCAATAAAGGGAGTCAGAAGCCATCCACCAAGCCCCCAATTCAGTCCATAAGATCTATTTAAAACTGTTGGAGTAGGGTCTAAGCCTCCATAAATATAAACTTGTTTGTAAGTATCTGAACCATAACGGCTGTATTCTTTCATATTTCTATTTGCAGCAGTTTCCATAGCAGATAATATCTGACCGGCTAATTTACCTTCATTACCTCCACCTGTTGCATCAAATCCAAGAGTGGCGTTATTTTCAGCTATTGCATCAATGAGACTTTCCATAAAATTGTCGTTCGTAAAGTTACAAACATGAGTAGCCCCCAGACCTTTTAGTAATTTTTCATGTTCTTCTTTTCTTACAATGTTCACCAGAGGAATGTTATCTGCCAAGCAAATCTTAATTAGCATCTGACCTAAGTTTGAAGCAGCAGCAGTATGAACAAGAGAAGAGTGATTTTCCATTTTCATGGTTTCAATAAACCCAAGGGCAGTAAGAGGGTTCACAAATGAAGAAGCAGCATCTTTAGATGATGTTCCCTCATGCATCACAAGACAACTCTGCGCAGGTATACACCTATACTGAGAGTACATTGCTCCACCAGCAACACCAACTGTTTTGCCAATCATTTCCTTCGCATCTTTTCCTGCATCAATTACTACTCCGGCACCTTCATTACCAACTTGCATTGATTTATCTAATCTTGCTTGCATGGTCCTTAGTAGTTTTGGATGAACGTTCATCGTTGCTTTTTTGTCATCTCCTTCACCTTCAACTTTTAAAGATGTGACATCAGCAGCAAAGCTTATTAATAATCCAAGATCTGATGGATTTATTGGAGAAGCTTCAACCTTAATTAAAACTTCATGATCTTTTGGTTTTGGAATTTCCGAAGAGGAAATGGATAAAGTTAATAATCCATCCGAGTTGATTTCAGACCTAATTTCTTTTGACATTTCTCCCATTTTTTTATCTCCCTTGATTTAAGAAAAAAGCTGGACTACAGCTAGGATCAACATTACAGACAAAGCCATGTAGATCATCGAGCTTAAGATGAGTTTTTTCATTTTTTTATAACCGTGAATTCAAATAGATTATCTGATTCCTTTATTTCTTTCAATTTATGCTCTAAATATTCACAGAATTTCTTAACATCAGGAACACTCATGGGATCGGTAGAAATTAAGCGAACTTCTTCTCCGCTTTCAGCTTCATAAATTGCCTTATGCAAAAGCATAAGAGGCTCAGGACATTTAAGACCTTTTGCGTCAATTATTTTCATAAGATTGTTGGAACTGAGCGGAATTCTTGGATACTAAATTTAACCTCCAAAGAACCAATATAGATAAAATGAACATTCCAGCTGCCATTCCAATCCACATGCCAAGCGCTCCAATGGGCTCAATAATATTATCTGTTAAGGATATGTTGTAACCAAGCGGCATACCTACGACCCAATACGCAATTATCATTATCAAAAGCGGGACTCTTGTGTCTTTGTAACCCCTTAATGCACCCATGCCGCTAAATGCAATGCCATCTGTGATTTGAAAGATGGCTGCGACAATTAAGAGGGTAGAAGCTAAAGAAATTATCAAGCTGTTAGGATTAAAAAAACTTGCAAGGTATTCACCATATAGAATCAAAATTGCGGCATTGATAAAGGCAAGAGCTATGGAAAATCCTATTCCACAAAAGGCTGCAAATCTAGAATCCTGAGAAGCATTTGCGCCTACTAGATTTCCAACTCTTACAGAAGCTGCTAAGCCAATAGCTAGCGGTATCATGAATGTCACTGTCGAAACATGCATGGCAATAGAATGACTAGCTATTACGTCAGCCCCTAGTTGACCTAAAATTAATCCAGAGCCACTGAACATACTGATTTCGACAAAAAGGGTTCCTCCAATCGGTAGCCCTAAAATAACTATCTCTTTAATAATTTTAAAATCAGGTAAATCAAACTGGTCAAAGAGCCTACAGTCTTTGTAATTATCACTTGTAAAAATATAGGTTGCTAAAATAATTAGAGATAGCCATGCCGATACAGCAAAAGAAATCCCACAACCAGCGCCACCTAACTCAGGCAAGCCAAACTTTCCAAAAATGAATCCATAATTGAGTATTGCATTCACAGCTACCATAAAAAGGTTTATGTAAGTTATAGGCAAGGGTTTTGTTATACCTTCGCTCATTGACCTCAAAGGTTGAAAAAAATATAAAGCAGGAAGCCCAACCATTAATCCATACATATATTTTCTGGTTATCTCTCTTACTTCTTCAGGAGTACCAAGCAAGTTAAAAGCCCAAGAAGATTGACTCATTGCCCAGATTCCTAAAATAATCAGAGGAATACTTACCCAGAAAGACTGCCGTATTATTTTCCCAACATTGTCTAAAGTATTTGCTCCAAAATTTTGAGCTACCATTGCGGTAACAATGAATAAGGTTCCCATCAATCCCATGGAGATTGGGAAAAAAAACATATTTCCAGTAGCTACCGCAGCTTGATCTATTGTGCTGTAATTTCCTGTCATTAGAGCTGCAATTATTCCTGTTGCATGTCCTGCAAGCTGAGAAAAAAACATTGGTATGGCTAATTGCCTAAATTTTGAGAGCTCAAACGAAATCTTAGGCAGAATTTTGTTTGGTCCTTCGTAAATTAATCTAGCAGTATTTGACATAAAAGGACGCTATCATATCACTTAGCACCAAAGCAGGAGTTATAAAATTAGAAAAGATAATCGACCATTTTGGTTAAAAAGAATTCATTGGTTTTTGGATAAACTTTATATTGAAAAAATTATCAGACCGCAATTTGACTACCTTGGAAAGGCTCCTATGATCATGGGTGTTAGGTATGTTCAAATCTTTGGTACAGGAATAAAAATGGGTGATTTTGCGACTCTAATTACCTCACCAGATGCTCATATTCATCTTACTACTTGGATAAGCGGAGGGTATGAAGGAAAAATAACTATTGGAGATTTTTGTTTAATTAGCCCTGGAGTCAGAATTTCTGCTGCCACAAACATTGAGATAGGTAACTCCTGCATGTTTGCTAACAATGCGTACGTATCAGATTCAGATTGGCACGATATTTACGATAGAGCTCAACCAGTTGGACAATCAGAACCTATTAAACTAGAAGAAAATGTTTGGGTTGGAGACAGAGCAGTAATATGTAAGGGAGTAACGATAGGTAAGAATAGTATTGTGGGTGCTGGAGCGATAGTCACCAAGGATGTGCCACCAAACGTTGTTGTAGCCGGGAACCCTGCAAAAATTGTAAAAGAGTTAGATCAAACAGCAAAAATGAAATCAAGAGAAGATATGTTTTCTGACCCCAAAGAAATGGATGATTTGTATTTAGCTCTTGATAGATATAATCTCAAAGGCAATACCTTTTTTGGATGGATTAAAAGCAAAATTTTGCCCTCAAGCAAAAATTGATAAAACTAATAATAGATAAAAATATTCCTATTTCAGAAGAATCTTTTGAAGGCCAGAATATTGATTTTGATTTTTTACCTTTCGATAAAATAAATTCTTCAACGATTAAAAATGCTGATGCTCTTTTTATTAGAACTACAACTAAAGTAAACAAGGAGCTCATTTCAAAATCCAACATTTCATTTATCGGATCTTTTGCTTCTGGAGAAAATCATATTTCTAATGATTTATTAGATGATAGTGAATGTTTCATACAAACCGCCAAAGGTTCAAATTCTCAAGCTGTTTTTGAATATGTGCTCAGTTGTATGTTAGACAATGATTTTGAAGCATGTTCGGTTGGCATAGTGGGTCACGGCCACGTTGGAAAAAAAATCGATTCTAGTTTAAGTAAACTTGGATATGAGGTAGAGATATATGATCCTTACTTATATGATCATTCAGAAGATGAGTTGAATAAAGTTTTATCGTGTGAGGTATTAAGCATCAATTGCTCATATTCAAGGGAAGGAAAATATCCCTCTCATAATTTAATCTCAAAAGAACAGAGACCGAAAAGTAAATTAGTAATTAATTCATCAAGAGGCGAGGTAGTTGATTATTCTGAAATAGCAAAATCGTCAGAAATATTCAATGATGTTTGGGTAAATGAACCAAAAATTTCCCTAAATGATATTTATTCTTTCATGAATCACTCAAATGCTTTTGGCACACCTCACATAGCGGGTTATACATTCTCATCTAAAGAAAGACAGATTGATTTAATTTTAGAAAAGTTTAATGATCTTTTTTCTAAATCTGTGGAACGAAAAGAAGATAAAAAGTTTATAAAACTCTCAAGCTGTCTTTCAGACAAATTAATAAAATCAAAGAATTTAGATTTTAAATCCATGATTTCAGAAGTTTTTTCAACGAGAAAAATCGCTATAGAATTTAAGGCTCTCTTGAGTGAATACAACGAGATGGGTAAAACTTTTGGGCCAGAGGAATTTGAAAAGCTAAGAAAATCAAAAATGAGACAGGGCTTTGATGAAATTAATATAGATATACCTATGGATAAAGATCTATTACAAAGAATGGAGCTTTCTGGCTTTAAAAATCAAAAGAAATAAAAATTTTCCTAAAAAACTCACTTAGTTATAATTAGCATATGAATGATTACAATTCTCTTCTAAGCGATCAAGAAATTGCAATTTTAAGAGAAAAAAAAGATTGGAAAACCACAATGACAATTATTTCAATGTGGGCTCAGGTTCTTTTCGCTTTTTCTTTATTCATTTATCTGCCGAATGCCCTAACTTTTATCATTTCTTCAATGATCGTAGCGGCCAAGCAGTTCCAAATGACAGTTCTTATGCACGATGGTGCTCATGGTTTGATGTATAAAAATAGAAAATTAAATGACTTTGCATCGCAGTGGTTTTGCGCTTTTCCAGTGATGACTGATACTTTTCCTTATCGAAAAATACATTCACAGCATCATAAATAT